>Ga0180301_10000236_pt1 | contig 42192 bp, 56 predicted proteins | sample GuaBasSediGuay16_FD_121797 | JGI IMG/M metagenome (GOLD analysis project Ga0180301, IMG submission 121797) | Subseafloor sediment microbial communities from Guaymas Basin, Gulf of California, Mexico - Guay16, Core 4569-2, 12-15 cm | ecosystem: Environmental > Aquatic > Marine > Hydrothermal... | reverse complement strand
GTTAAGAAGATAGAGGAAGCTCTTTCTGATCTTAAAAAACTAGGATTACCTCCATGGCTTTTCAATAGACGTAAAGATTACGATACTGGTGGAGATCTTCACTTAATAGGTTCAGACCTTATTATGGCTGTTAAGAAAGATATTGAAACAATGAAGAAAATAAGGAGTTGGAAAGGCATTAGGCACTCACTTGGCCTTAAAGTTAGAGGTCAAAGAACACGTACAACAGGTAGGTTAGGATTAACTGTTGGTGTTAAGCGTAAGAGAAAGTAGCGGTGATATGCTATGGGCGATCCTAGGAAGCCTCGTAAGAAATGGATAGGTCCCAAGCATCCCTGGAGAAAAGAGGTTTTAGAGGAAGAAATGGTTCTCATGGGCAAATATGGGCTCAGAAACAAGAGAGAACTCTGGATAGCTAAGACGCTTGCTAGAGAGTTTAGACATAGAGCAAGAGCACTACTTGCCTTACCTGAAGAGGATAGAAGGAAGCAGGAAAAAGCTCTTCTCGAAAGACTATACCACTTAGGTATCCTACCTGAAAACGCAACATTAGATGACGTATTAGGGTTAACTGCTGAACATATTCTTAAAAGAAGACTTCAAACAATAGTTTATGAGAAGGGCCTTGCTAGAACAATTTATCAAGCAAGACAACTAATAGTTCACGGACATATAGCTATAGGTGGGAGAAGAGTTAACGCCCCAGGATATCTTGTTAAAAGAGAAGAGGAAGATTCAATAGATTTCTACCCAACAAGCCCGTTTAAGAAAAAACCTGAACTCTTGCAGCAAATTTCACAACAGTAAAAAGGTGATCATGTAACATGGCGTTTATGGCGCGTGAGCTTAAATGGGGTGTAGTTCACATTTACAGTTCCCTAAACAATACTATAATACATATAACAGATCTTACTGGAGCAGAAACTGTTGCTAGAGCATCCGGGGGAATGGTAGTTAAGGCTGATAGAGAAAAACCATCACCATACGCTGCAATGCTTGCTGCTTCAAGAGTAGCGCAAGAGGCCATGGATAAGGGTATTAGAGCTATACACATAAAGGTAAGAGCACCCGGAGGTCATGGACCGAAAACTCCTGGTCCCGGAGCACAAGCTGCGATAAGGGCTCTTGCTAGAGCAGGATTTATTATCGGTAGGATAGAGGATGTAACACCAATACCTCATGATACAACAAGAAGGCCTGGTGGACGTAGAGGTAGAAGAGTCTAGAGGAAGGAGTGTTTAAAAATGAAACTAAAAATTCTCGAAAAGGACAATAGGAGAATTAAGCTCCTTATTGAAGGAGCCCCCTTACCCCTAGTTAATGCTATAAGAAGACTTGCAATATCAGATGTGCCGACATTAGCTATTGATGAAGTTGCTTTTCTAGATAATACCTCAGTTTTGTACGATGAAATAATAGCCCATAGGTTAGGGTTAATACCTTTAACAACAGATCTTTCCCGCTTCAAACCTCCTGAAGAATGTGAAGGAGCAAATCCAATAAGCAATCCTGAATGTTATACTAGACTTTTCCTTGACGTTGAAGCTAAGAGAGATTATGAAATTATTTATTCTGGAGATTTACAAAGCGAAGACCCAACAGTAAAGCCTGTTTCAGATAAAATACCCATAGCTATCCTAGCTAAGGGTCAGAAAATAACGTTAGAAGCATATGCTAGACTAGGTAGAGGGAAAGAGCATATTAAGTGGTCTCCCGTTTCAGTAAGTGCCCATAAATATGTTCCGAAAATAAGAATTGATATGAGAAAATGTAATTTATGCGGTAAATGCGTTGAAGAATGTTCTAAAAACATCTTGTTTATAGAAAACAATAGTTTAAAAGTAAGGAATGTTCTCGAATGTACGCTATGTAGGGCTTGTGAAGAAGTATGCGAACCACAAGCAATAAAGGTTTCGTGGGTTGAAAACTCATATATTCTAACTATTGAGTCTACAGGAGCGCTTCCCCCTGAAACCATCATTACTGAGGCAGCTAAAATTCTTGAAAAGAAATCTGAGGAATTCATTAAACATGTTGAAGAATTGAAAAAGGTGGGTAAGTAAATGAAGAGAACAGGACCAACAAACTACGTTCTAAGAAAAACCATTAGACTTCTAAAGAAGACTTCTAGAGAAAACAAAGCTAAAATATGGAAGGACATAGCTGAAAGACTGGAGAAACCAACTAGGCAAAGAATTGTTGTTAATGTTTCTAGAATAAATAGATACACCAAAGACGGAGATGTAGTTGTAGTTCCAGGCAAAGTTCTTGGTGCAGGAAACATAAACCATAAGGTTACTGTTGCAGCAATAGGTTTCTCCAAAACCGCATATGAGAAAATAGTTTCCGCCGGAGGTAAATGCTTACATATTCTCGAATTAGCTTATCAAAATCCTAAAGGCTCAAACATTAAGATAATAGGGTGAATAATGTAATGCAGAATGAAACAATAATTAACGGTGAAAGACATATTCTAGGTAGGTTAGCGAGTATTGTAGCTAAAAGACTACTTAAGGGGGAAAGAATAACGATTCTAAACGCTGACAAAATAGTTGTAAGCGGAAATAAGAAAATGGTTATTGAATCGTATAAGTTACTTTTCAAAGTTAAGACACACTATAACCCATATAAGCAAGGTATTCGTAGACCTAGAAGCCCAGAAAACATTGTTAGGAAAGCTATTAGAGGAATGTTACCTATGGATAAACCTAAAGGTAGGGCGGCATTTCGTAGACTAAAGGTTTTCTCAGGTATTCCACCTGAATATGAAAATGTAAAGGATAAAATGATTAAGATTGAAGATGCTTTAGCTACGAGGCTTGGAAGAACATATGTTACATTAGCTGAAATAGCTTTGCAAATGGGTTGGAAACCTAAGGTTTTAAAAGCATAGAGGTTCTAAGGTGGTTCATGCTTGACTAAAATAATTATTTCCTCGGGCAAAAGGAAAACAGCTATTGCAAGAGCTATAATTAGGCCTGGTAAAGGCAGGGTCTTCATAAACAATATTCCGCTAGAAATTTACCCTATAGAGATGGCAAGATGGAAAATTCTAGAACCACTTCTACTTGCCGGAGATGACATAAGAAACTGTGTTGATATCCATGTTAATGTTAGAGGAGGCGGGGTTATGGCACAAGCAGATGCTGCTAGAATGGCTATTGCAAGGGGGCTTGTAGAGTTAACTAAGAATGAAGAGTTGAAGAAAATATTCTTAGAATACGATAAAACAATGCTTAGCGGAGATCCCAGACAAGCTGAGCCGAAGAAGTTTGCTCGATATAGTGCTAGAAGGAGATGGCAGAAATCCTATAGATAAGAATTTAATCCTCTTCGAAACTAAATATGCGGGTGAGGTTAAAGAATTGCTAATTCCGGTAAGATGCTTCACATGCGGCGCCGTAATTGGAGATAAGTGGGAAGAATTTAGTAGAAAAGTTGCTCAAGGGGAAAGCCCCGAGAAAGTACTTGATGATTTAGGTGTTAAAAGATATTGTTGTAGAAGAATGCTTCTTTCACACGTAGACCTTATATACCAGGTAATTAAGTTTACAAGACCTGCTTAATCCGTGGTGCTAACACTATGTCCTCGGAGAAACGTGTTGAAAGAAAGGAAACAGAGTTCCTAGTACCGTTGGAAACATATTTGGCTGCAGGAGTTCACATAGGAACGCATATTGGAACGAAACATATGATGAAGTTCGTTTATAAAATAAGACCAGACGGTCTTCACATATTAGATGTAAGGCAAACAGATCATAGATTAAGGATAGCGGCAAAATTCATTGCAAGATATGATCCTTCAAAAATAGTTGCTGTTTCGGTAAGACAGTACGGGCATAAGCCTGTTCAAATGTTCTGCAAGTTTATAGGATGTAAGGCAATTACGGGTAGAATACAACCAGGAACTTTCACTAATCCTCATTTAGAAAATTACCTTGAACCAGACCTCATAATAGTAACTGATCCTAGATCTGATTCGCAAGCACTTAAGGAGGCTTCTAAGGTAGGAATACCTGTTGTTGCGTTTTGCGATTCAGACAATAAAATCGAATTCGTTGACCTAGTAATTCCAGCTAACAATAAGGGTAGGAAAGCGCTTGCATTGCTATACTGGCTACTTACAAGACAAGTTCTAAGGGAGAGAGGAGAAATCCCTCCCCATGGAGACTTACCAGTACCTGTTGAAGAATTTGAACAGAAAATAACAAGAGCGTAAGAATACATAGAATACTTTAGTAAAAATCTTAAGGTAAGAGTATGCTAGGTGATTAGCTTATGGTACGTACCCCTGCTGTTGCGGGATTATTTTATGAGAGTGAACCTGAACTTCTAAAGAAGCAAATAGAGGAAGTATTTACGCACCCTCTTGGACCTGGAAAGCTTCCTAAAGCTGAAGAAACTATTGGCGCAAGAAGAATTATTGGCCTTGTTTCCCCACATGCTGGATATATTTATTCAGGACCTGTTGCTGCTCACGGTTTTCTAGAATTAGCTAAGGATGGTAAGCCCGATGTTTTTGTAATATTAGGGCCAAACCATACGGGGTTGGGATCGCCTATTTCAACAATGATTGATGACTGGTATACTCCATTAGGTAAAGTTTTTGTTGATAAAGAATTAGCTAAGGAAATAGCTAAACGTAGCGAAATAGTGGACATAGATCCTGCAGCTCATAGATATGAACATTCAATAGAAGTTCAATTACCATTTTTACAGTTTATTTACGGAGAAATATTTTTTGTACCGATAACTATGATGTGGCAAACACCTGAGGTAGCGGAAAAAGTAGCTAAAGCCATATTTGAGGCTTCAAAAGACTTAGGAAAAGACGTAGTTATAATTGTCAGCACCGACTTAAACCATTACGAACCGCAGGACATCACGGTGAAGAAGGATAAATTAGCCATAGATGCTATTTTAGAAATGAATTCTGAAAAATTACATAAAACTATTGAGGGGTATGACATATCAATGTGTGGTCCCGGTCCAACAATGGTCTTAATAGAGTATGCGAATCTAATAGGAAATGTTGAAGCTAAACTTCTCAAACATGCTACATCAGGAGATGTAACCGGAGATACATCAGCTGTTGTAGGATATGCCTCAATAGTCTTTAGAAAGAAGAGCTAACTAAGGAATGAGTTTCCCATGGAAAAATATAGTGCTAAAATAAGTATCCCATTTCTCGGAACATTAATTTACAAAAGAAGAAATCCAATAATAGTAGCTATTTCTGAAGAGAAAGTATTGTTCGAAATGAGTTGTGAAAAAAGAGGTAATGGTGAAAATTATTTAAAGGTTAATGGAGTAACTTTCGAAAAAACTCTAGAAAAATTCCTTAGTGAATATCTTGAAGGTATTGGCGAATCAGGAATTCATGTCGAAGTAAATATCATATCATATCCAAAATCCTTTGGAATTTCTACATATGCCTCCTTAAGTGGATTACTAATGAAAATTCTAGGTGAGAAGCTAGGGTATGAGGTGACTTTCGATGATATAGTTAAGTACTCACCTCTCCTAGAAACCGATGAAACACTAAACTATTTACCCATTATAATGGCTTTAAGAACATCTTCATTAATAGGTAAAAGCATTATTTACAGGTTAGATGAAGGCTATATTGAATTACCTTCAAAAACATCTTTGGAAGTGTACACTACCTCATTAAATGCCCCATTATCTTCACGTAAAATAGTAAATATCGAATTTAAAGACTACTTCGTTCATTTAGAGGGAAGAAATGTTATAGAATCTGCAAGGCTTATTCGTGAAGGAAAATACCGTATGAGAACATAGTTTTTGAAGAGGCTATGCAACATGTATTTTACGCTATTGAGGAAACATTGGATTTAAATGTTTACTTTAGAAATAAATGCTTAGCTTTTCCAGACTTAAACTACAAAACAGCGCTCCTATGTTTAAAAAATGATAAATTTAAAACTAAACTAACAATTTACCTTTAATGAGCTGGTCTAAATGCTAGCTATCGTTAAATTTGGCGGAAGCTTAATAACGGACAAAAGAAAACCCTTTAAGGTCAGAACTAAGGTTTTAAAAAGACTTTCGAGCGAAATAAAAAATGTTTTAGATGAGATAAAAGCAAAAATCGTCATAGTACATGGAGGAGGTTCTTTCGGACACTATGTTGCATTTAAGCATGTAGGCAAAGGAATTACTTCCCAAGGATTCATAGAAATTCACGATGCCATGCTTAGACTTAACACCATAGTGTTAAAATACTTAAGGAGAGAAGGTGTTTTAGCTGAAACAATACATACTTCATCCGCTTTCACACTAGATAATGGTCAAATCCGTATTGCAAATATCGATGTAATCAAAGGCATGATAGACAAAGGGATTATACCAGTCCTTTACGGTGATGTCGTTTACGATAAGTCGAAGGGATTCGTGATTCTCTCCGGAGACACTTTAGTAGCATATTTAGCTAACGCATTAGATGCTAACATGGTGGTTTTTACAACTAACGTATATGGGATATATAAAAGGTATCCGCCTAAGAAAGGATCAAGAGACCTTATTGAGTTGATAGATTTGAGAAAGTTTAGCTTAAAACCTGAATTATCGAAGCATTTAGGATATGACGTTACAGGGGGTATGTTGTTCAAGCTTACTGAACTTAAAAAGTACATTAGTTGTAAAAGAAATATGAAAATATTCATCATTAATGGGTTGAGAAGGGATTTTCTAAAGAATATTCTCTTAGGTAGAAATGTTAAATTTAAAACCGAAATAAGGGTGTGCTAATCTGAAAGAAAACAATGAAACTACTAAGTTTAGGAAAATAGAGCACATAGATGTTTGTTTAAACGAGTTTGTTGAATCTAGGGTTTCACCAGGTTTCTCAGACATACATTTAATTCACAATTCACTTCCAGAATTAAACTATGACGAAGTATCCTTAGAAACAACGTTTCTAGGTAAAAGGCTTAAAGCACCAATAGTAATTACCGGGATAACTGGTGGGCATTCGGAAACATATGAAATAAATAAAACATTGGCTAAAGTAGCGGAAAAGCTAGGATTAGGAATAGGTGTAGGGTCCCAGAGAGCCGCTTTAGAAAATCCCTCTTTAGAGTATACTTTTTCTGTTGTTAAAGAATATGCTCCTACAGCCCTCAAAATAGCCAACATAGGTTTTGTTCAAGCGAAAAAGTACAGTATAGATAAGCTTATGAAAGCTATAGACATGGTAAATGCTGATGCTCTAGCCATTCATCTAAACCCTTTGCAGGAATGTGTTCAAATAGAAGGTGATAGGGAATTTAAAGGAATTATTAGGAGGATTGCGGAAATTTCTAAGGAACTTCCAGTGCCTGTTATTGTTAAGGAAACAGGGGCGGGTATAGGATTCGAAGTTGCTAAGAAAATAGCTGAAGAAACAGATGTTAAAGCAATAGATGTTTCCGGGCTCGGAGGTACAAGCTGGTCAGCCGTTGAAATGTATAGAGCTATGAGAAAAGGTAATTTCTTCAGAGAATGTGTTGCTAGAGAATTTTGGGATTGGGGTATCCCTACAACGGTGTCAATAATTGAAACAAGACTTGCCGCACCTAATCTAGAAATTATAGGTAGTGGTGGTGTAAGGTCGGGGATAGATATTGCTAAAGTCCTAGCTTTAGGAGCCAATGTAGCCGGAATAGCGTTACCAGCGTTAAAAGAGGCTGTGAAGGGTTTTGAAAAATTAGAGTTATTTTTCAAAATCCTCATAGAAGAACTCCATATTGCTATGGTACTAACCGGTTCGAAAAACATAAGCGATATTAGAAGAGCAAAATTGGTCATTACTGGAAAAACCAGGGAGTGGCTGATTCAAAGAGGCATAAGCATTAAAGAGTATTTAGAAAAGTTTAGATTAAGAACAGTATAGTCTAAGCTCTAAACCATATGTTTACCTTCAGAATGATGTGAGGTCGCATAGGTCATGAGTTACTCTAAGTTACTAGAGTACTCCAAGAAAATAGCTAAAGAAGTAGATAAATTCATGTTAGAAGAAGTTTTGGTAGGAGAACCTGAAAATCTTTATCAAGCATCAACACATTTGATAAGAGCTGGAGGTAAAAGATTAAGACCAACACTTCTAATTCTTTCGACACGGTTCGCAGGTGGTAGGGAAGAAGTAGCTATTCCAGCAGCTGCTGCTATTGAGATACTTCACAATTTCACTTTGGTTCACGATGATGTTATGGATATGGATGAATTTAGAAGAGGTGTTCCGACGGTACATAAGATTTGGGGTATTCCCGTAGCAATAATAGCTGGCGATCTACTTTTCTCTAAAGCTTTTGAAGCTCTCCTAAGGCTTACAAGTAGGAATGTAAGTTACGATAGAATTGTTAAATCAGCTGAAATCTTAGCTAAAACAGCATCAACTATAGCTGAAGGGCAGGCAATGGATATGTCATTTGAGGAAAGAACCGATGTTACGGAGGAAGAATATTTCGAAATGATATATAAGAAAACAGCGGTTCTTTTTGAAGCATCAACAAAAATAGGGGCTATTGTTGCTAATGCTTCAGAAAACATTGTTAAAGCTTTAGCAGAGTACGGTAAGAAAATAGGTTTAGCTTTTCAAATACAAGACGACATTCTAGGCATAGTTGGTGAAGAGAAAAAAGTAGGTAAACCTATTGGAAGCGACATTAGAGAAGGAAAGAAAACATTAATAGTAATTTATGCTTTAAAGAAAGCTTCTCAAAGTGAAAAGGAAAAGATTCTTGATGCCTTAGGTAATAGAAGCATCAGTAAAGAGGATATTTCTGAAATAGTTGAATTACTTGAAAATCTTGGAGCAATAGATTATGCTAGGAAGTATGCTATAAAGTTCTCCAATGAAGCACTAAGCATTCTCGACACATTACCCACGGAAGATGTTGAGGCTAAGGAAATGCTTAAAGAACTTGCCGAATACGTTATTAAAAGGATAAAGTAGCTGTATGGTTTTAGGGATGAATAAAAGAAGCCCATATATTTACCCTCAAATTTATGTTGAAGAACATAAAGATAAAGTAGTTCCCGAATCAAAAGTGGTTTTTGAGAAATATGATGGGACATTTTGTTTAGCAAAGTATAGGGAAGGAATGTTTAAAGAAAACATTATGAAAAGACTGTTTGTTTCAAAACCCTACGAAACAGCTTACGAAGACATAGTTGATTTAGAGAAAGCTGAAACAACTAGGTCATTTATAGTTTATATACCCAAGAAAAACACCTATATTCTTATTGAAAAAGGTTCTAATGTTCAACTTTTAGACATTGTAGGTCTTAAAATATTTTTAGCTATCGAGGAAGGAGATAAAGTTAAGGAAGGAGATGTAATAGGATATCAGGTTACCGGAAAATTTGAAGTTAGAAACATTATAAGTAATGGTGAAGGAATAGTTGCTTACATAGGTACAGTTTTTGAGGAAATACAGCATTACATTGTTGTACTCGTAGGGGAGGAAAATGTCAGAGAAATCAACGTTACCAAGTGCTAAGGAAATAAGGGAACTAGCTTTAAAATATGCTTTACAAAATGCAGTATTTCACGATGGAAGAGCCGAGTTAAAAGCTGTTGTAAGTAAGGTTATCGCTGAAAAACCAGAGGTACGCGGAGTAATTAGAGAAATAATACCTTTAATTAAGGAGGTTATTGATGAAGTAAACAGTATGAGTATCGATGAGCAGAAAAGAATTTTACATGAAAAATATCCGGAGTTAATGGTTAAGAAGATTGTTAAGGAGAAAAAGAAGCTACCACCTCTACCGAACGTTGAAAAGTACGGGAAAGTTGTTACTAGATTTGCTCCTAATCCCGACTTCGTTTTACACCTAGGTAATGCTCGACCAGCAGTTCTAAGTTACGAATACGCTAGAATGTATGGTGGAAAATTTATTTTAAGATTCGATGATACTGACCCCAAAATTAAGAAGCCCATGCCTGAAGCCTACGAACTAATCAAGGAGGATCTGAAATGGTTAGGTATTAAGTGGGATGAAGAATATATTCAGTCGAAGAGATTAGAGCTATTCTATTCTTATGCTGAAAAACTTATTAAATTAGGCGGAGCCTATGTTGATACATGTTCTGCGGATGAATTTAGGCAGTATAGGGATTCTATGAGGCCCTGTCCTCATAGAGGCCAGAGTGTTGAAGAAAATCTTGAACTTTGGGATAAAATGCTTGAAGGACATTTTGGAGAAGGAGAGGCTGTTTTAAGAGTTAAAACGGATCTTAAACATCCCGACCCTTCAGTTAGAGATTGGGTTGCTTTTAGGATAATTGATACTTCTAAGAACCCTCACCCCATCGTAGGTAGCAAGTACATTGTTTGGCCAACATATAATTTTGCGTCGGCAATAGATGACCACGTTCTAGGAGTAACGCACATTTTAAGAGCAAAAGAGCACATGACAAACACTGTTAAGCAAAAGTTTCTATACAACTATTTCGGATGGAAATATCCTGAAACAATCCATTTCGGAAGACTTAAGCTTAAAGGCTTTATTCTAAGTAAGTCACTTATAAAGTCAAAGATTGTAAGAGGGGAATTTGAAGGCATAGATGATCCAAGATTAGGAACATTGGCTGCCCTTAGGAGGAGAGGGTTTACAGCTGAAGCAATAAAAGCCTTAATGATCGATGTAGGTGTAAAAGCTTCTGAAGCAACAATTTCTATGGAGAATCTTGCAGCAATCAATAGGAAAATAGTGGATCCAAAAACTCCCCGAATACTTTTTGTTGAAAAACCTGTGAAAGTCATTATTGAAGGGGTAGAAAACTTTGAAACAACAATACCCTTCCACCCGGATAATAAAGAACTTGGTTCTAGAAGAATAGTTCTTAAAGGTGAAAATGGTAAAGTTGAAGTCTTTATCTCACAAAGGGATTTTAGAGATCTTAAACCAGGAAACTTTCTCAGACTCCTAGAACTTTTCAATATTGAAATTTTAGATGTAAATGAAAAATCTGTGTTAGCTAAATTTGCCGGAACATCTCTTAGTGAAGCTAGGAAAAGAGAAGCTCCTATAATTCAGTGGGTTCCTACTCATGAAAATGTAAGTGTTATAGTGAAAAAGCCCGTAGGTGACGAATTAGTTTTAATTAAAGGTTTAGCTGAAGAGGCGATTAGGAAGTTCCGTGAAAACACTATACTACAGTTTTATAGGTTTGGTTTCGTAAGAGTAGATAGAGTAGACAATGGCAAATACGTAGTGTATTTTGCCCACGAGTAATCGTTTACCTCTACCTTTATATACGTGGTTTTGAAACAGTATATGCTCGATGAACGACGACTCATAAAGGGAGGAGGATGAGTAATCATGTCCAAACCTTTCTATGTTAGATTCGAAGTTCCACCAGAACTAGCCGAAAAAGCCTATGAAGCGATAAGGAAGGCTAGGGAAACAGGTGGTAAGATAAAGAAGGGAACAAATGAAACAACAAAGGCTGTTGAAAGAGGCTTAGCTAAGCTGGTGCTAATAGCTGAAGACGTAGATCCTCCAGAAATAGTAGCGCACCTACCCTTACTTTGTGAGGAAAAGAAAATACCCTACGTATATGTTCCAAGTAAGAAGAAACTAGGTGAAGCAGCAGGAATCGAAGTTGCTGCTGCAAGTGCATGCATAATCGACCCTGGCGCAGCTAAGGAGCTCGTTGAGGAAATCATAGCTAAGGTTAACGAAATAAAAGCTAAATCAGCGAAGTAGACCTAGTATAAGCAAAATACACGAAAAGGTAAAACCTATTTTTTACCTTCCAGAGAGCTTTCTAGCTTCTCTTTCAGTTTCCCTAAGAATTAATATGTCGCCAAGTCTTACAGGTCCTTTAACGTTTCTTGTAAGAATTCTCCCTTTATCCCTTCCCTCTAGAATTCTAACTCTAACCTGAATTACCTCACCAGTTACACCAGTTCTACCAACTATTTGGATTACCTCTGCTGGGTAGCCTAACTCCTCAATTATCGACTTTGTTTTCTGGGAGCTCATATTTGCTTACACCATGGATTTTATTTTACTCGTACAGTGACTGTAGTAGAAAGAGTTTTAAATATGTTTCCACCGAAAAATCCCCGGTCAGAACAAAGACCAAGGTGCTTAGAAAATGGTAAAGTATAGGACGTGTTCGTTCTGCGGTAAAACAATTGAGCCCGGAACAGGTATTATGTACGTTAAAAATGATGGAACAATACTTTGGTTTTGCTCTAGAAAATGTTTTAAGAACATGTTAAAGCTCGGACGTAACCCTAGAAAATATATGTGGACTTTAAAATATGCTAAAACCTAGTTACCATCCATGTGAGAGATGATGTATTATGGTTAAGCAAAGAACATACGTTATGATAAAACCTGACGGCGTTAAAAGAGGTCTTATTGGAGAAATTATTAGAAGAATTGAGAATAAGGGTTTTAGAATAGTTGCTTTGAAAATGCTAAAACTTTCAAGGGAAAAAGCTGAAGAACTATACTCAGTTCATAGGGATAAGCCATTTTTTGAAAGCCTAATAGAGTTCATTACTTCAGGACCTGTTGTTGCAATGATTGTTGAAGGTGAAGAAGCGGTTAGCGTTATGAGGACACTAATTGGTCCAACTGATGGAAGAAAAGCTCCGCCGGGAACTATTAGAGGTGATTTCGCTTTATCTGTTCAAGAAAACATTATTCATGCTGCTGATAGTGTTGAATCTGCTGAGAGAGAAATGTGGATTGTTTTCAGTAAGGACGAGGTTGTTTCATATTAGAGGAAAACCATAGTTGCAAATGATGGATTTGTTTTCCTTTTAACCTTAACTATTTCCTTAAGAACCATTAGCTCGTCATCGCTAAGTTCTGATTTGTACTTTTTAATCCAGAGTTCAACGTGTTTCTCAGGCACATCCGTGTAAAGTACGTCTCCTTCATCAATTTGTCTGCCAACCATTACTCTTCCCTTTATCGAAATAGCAACTGCTTGTCCAACTCTAGCCTCCCCTATAGGCTTCCCTTTGTCTTGGATTTGAAGTATTTCTCCAATCCTTCTACCATCAACGGATCTTATTAATGGGTACCCTGGCCTTATTTTACCGCCTAGAACCTCTACTCCAACAATTGCTGGATCGCTTCTTCTAAAAACATATCCGGGTATTATCCTTATTTTACCTGGTCTTATTAGCTTCTGGAGCTCAGCTAGTTTTTCCTTTTCTTTCTCCTTGGTTAGCCATTCAAGATATTCCTCTATGAGCTTGTAAATTACGTTGTGTTTGAATATTTTAATACCCTCCTTTGAAGCTTCTTCTTCAACACCAGGGAGCAATTTAACGTTAAACGCTAATACTACACCATAGTATCTATTCTTTTTAAGCGAAGTCATTGCTTCAACAATGTCTCTTTTGCTTACAGACCCTACATCAGCTAATCTTACGGGAATATTGTTTCTCTTTAGTGCTTCAACTAATGCTTCTAAAGTACCTAAGGTATCTGCTTTAACGACAACACCTACTACATCTCTTGAAATACGTATGCTCGCAACTTCTTCAGCAACCTTCTTCTTATACTCCTCTATTTTCGAAGAATCCTCTACAGCAAAAACTGGTGAACCAGCTAATGCATCTTCAAGATTCGGTGCTGATATTTTTACTCCAGCAGCTGCAACAACATAGTCTACCCGCATGAATTTCTCTTCGGGAGCACGTATTTCCTGAAGAGGCTTAGGCATTAGGAGAGCCCTTATCTTTGTAACTATGGGTTCATGTTTCCCTCCAACAACTATTATGTCTCCCTTCTTCAAAACACCGTCATATACTATTACGTCGATCGTTGTTCCGAGACCAGGTTCCTCCTTAACCTCCAATATGACTCCTTTAGCTGGTCCTTCGGCGTAAATAAGTCTTTTAGCCATGTACTGCTGTGTTAGTCCCGCTAGAACAGCTAATAGCTCAGGTATTCCCTCACCTGTCTTAGCGGATACCGGAACTATAGCTACTGTTTTCGTGAAATCCCTTATCCTATCGAATCTATCAGCTCTAAATCCTAGCTTGTACATTTCACCTATAATTCTGTATATTAGCTCTTCAAGCCTAGCCCTAACGCTACTACTTTGCTTTCTAAAGGTTATGAGGAATGATTCATCAGGGTTAGGTTTCCATCCAGGAATTTTGTCTATCTTATTTGCTGCTATTAGGAAGGGAACCTTTCTCTGCTTAAGAATATCGATGCTCTCATATGTTTGTTCCTTAAATCCCTCAGTAACATCAACAACTAAGATTGCGAAATCAGCAACACTACCTCCTCTCCTCCTAAGGTTAGAGAAAAGCTCATGACCAGGAGTATCTATGAAAAGTAGCCCAGGAATCTTAAGCTTAATAGGAAACATTTTACGTAAAGGCTCACAAATCTTCTCAATAACATGCGTAGGAACAACACTAGCACCAACATGCTGAGTAATTTCACCGGGCTCCTTCTTAGCAACAGCAGTGCCCCTAATCCTATCAAGAAGAGTAGTATTATGTACTATTACTCCATTAGCTATGAAATTCTGTGTTTCAGAAACACTTAAATCATATAGATATCCTTTGTAGGGAATTTTCTTAATACTAATTACTTTAACAAACGATGTACTCTCAAAGTTAGGAATAGATATTTCTTTATATTCCTTATTCTCCCAAACCTTAAGAACATCTATTCCTAACTTCGTTATTTTTCCTTCAGAATCCAGAAGTCCGTCCGCTTTGAGAAATCTTAAAATATTTGTGTCCTTCAATAGACCTTTTAACACTAAGATTTTCTTCTTAAGCTTATTTTCAAATTGAGGTTCCGAAAGCTTCGCCTTAATATTGTTGACAAATTTCTTCCATGTTCTAAGAGTCATTTTCTCAGAATTATTCTCATACTTTCTTAAGTAAGGTATTCCAACTTCAGTGGCTGATAAACTAAAATATAATCGCAACTTTCTTAAACTTTCACCGTCTAAAGGTATTCTCTCTGTTACTATATTGTCTCTTGTACTATTCTTAACTATCTCACTAAGCTTGTTCATCTTTACGTGATTGTTGAAACCTATGTTTTTCATAAATAACTCAAGGTTCCTTTTACCCTTAATATATAAGTAGCCGTATATTCTACCGTTCTTTTCATATTCAGCGTATTTCGATGTAATTCCATATCTTAGCAGTAGCCATTTCATTTGTTTTAGAAATAATGGAGATGCCGAAACAACCTCTATACGCTTCTGCCTCACATTAACAGTAGCATCTGCATCAAAGTAGCCTTTAATAAACTCTGCTGCAAGATCTAATGGGGCTATTTGAACTATTTCAGGAAGCACTATACTTCTTGCTTTTCTCCTTAACGGATAGTTAAAAAGTATTATAAAGAATCTCCTTACAGCTCTACCACCGATAATTCTTGCTTCGTAAACATTACTGTTGTGTATTGTATAAACTGAAGCTTTCAATATTGAAAGATATTTTGTAAAAAGCTCTAATATTTTAGAATCCGCTGTTGTTAGCCCCTCAAAACCCGAAGACCCGTCGCCAAACATTAAGCCAGCTATATAGAATATTTTCTTCCATGCTGTCCTAGTTTTAGGAAGCTTTATCCATTTGTGTGAGTGTCCTGCTCTTCTTTTTCTGTTAGAAAAAGTTAATGATGTTATGTTGGCGAAGACCTCTTTTTTACTTATATTAAATTCTCGAATTATCTTGAGTATGTCTTCTCCTCTAAGCTTATTATTGTAAAACCTGTAGTAGCTTGGATCGTAAGCAGAAATTTTTATCTTCTTTAAAAGGTCTTCTTTAAGTTTAAACATCGATGTTTTCTCATAAATTAGTTTTTCAAGAACATAGGCCTTTAACTTCTCAAAAGAACTCTTAAAAGACACTTTTACTGGAACCGCTACATAGTCGCCTACTCTTATTTCATCAGCTCGTTTCCAACCCTCGAATGTTAGGAATGGGTGTTCCGGTGTTACTTTAACGGAGCTACCATCGGCAAGTGTTATTTCATAAATAAATCCGTCGTACTTTACCCTCCACACATGCTCTGTTTCCCTAATTTCTATGTTTAAGTCTTTAGTGCAGGAGTAAACAGGTATTCTTCTCTTAATTCTCTCATAACTACCATCTTTTTCAATTCCATATTTCTCGTTAAACAAATTTCTAATTTGAACAAATCTACCGTCTCCTAAAAACACATATTCGTCAGGGTGTAAGCATTTGCCATGGTCCACATGGCCAAGAACTACTACAATAGGTTGCCTTAACCTCTTACCTTCAATACTCATGCTGAATCACTCCAAACACTAATGTGAAACAGCGGTTTTAAACGTATTCAATACTGCATGGTACATAGCTTTCTAGACAATTGCAGGCTTGGTCAAATTCAATCAAGAAAATAAAGAGAAAAACGTTAAGGTGGTGGTCTAATGTACACATAGAACCTATCACCTTCAAGCTCTCTTTCAGAAAAGCCCCTTATGATTTCAACAATTACCACATACTCTTTCGACAACCTACCTGAAGGAGCCTTTATCTTTATAGGAACAACCATTTTTTCCTTAGCCGGATAGGATATCCTATGGTAAACACCAACCTCCTTATCACCTGCAACTATTGATGCCTTCAACTCTAAAGGAAACGACTTCTCCAACTCATTAAGCGCTTCCAAAACAAGCTCTGAGTCGTTTCTTAAAAGACCTCTAGTAAGCTTATACTCAATGATATCAATCATACTCCTCGCTACCATACTCTCTTTGAACTCTTTAAGGGGAAGACAGATAGCAGTATTATGTAGTTCTGAGGTTTAGAAGGCTTAACAGGTCTAAAAACAAGATAGACCATACCTTCCTTTTCCATTAAAACCCATTCATTATTTATGAGCTTAAACCCTTCACCGTAATAATAACCCTTAGAAATATTATCACCATGATAGAATACTTTAGTAGGGGTAAAAGTTGTAGAATAAGTGCTTGTTGATGGCGAAGGATTCGCATTAACGCTTATGGCCATAATTATAATTAATATTACAAGGATCAATTACAATGCTTATTGGTACAATTTTCTGTTCATTCATTTCTTAAGCGCCTATGGACACTTCTATGTATGGAGGGGGATTTGGGGTGCTTATTATTATTTTAAGGTTGTGCTATTGTGGGATTGCATATTAAATGTTCGTTCGGGAAAGTTTATATTTTGTGTGTTTTTACTTTTCTGCGATAGTGAAGTATGGTGGTTTAGGGTTATGCCGGAGTTTAAGGTTGTTGTTTCGGATCCGACAACCGGTAAAGCTAAGACATATGTTGTTAAGGGCGATGCAGCTTATAGGCTAATTGGGTTGAAAATAGGTGACATTATTGATGGCTCAGTAATTTCTGATGAGCTTAAGGGTAAGAAGTTGCAGATTTGTGGTGGTAGTGATAGTTCAGGGTTCCCTATGAGACCCGATATTCCGGGCGGTGTTAAGAAAAGAGTTTTCCTCTCAGGTCCACCAGGTTTTCGTCCTAGAGAGAAGGGTGAAAGAAGAAGGAAAATGGTTCGAGGCAACACTATAACTGAGGATATTGTTCAAATAAACGTCAAAATACTTACCGAAGAAGAGCTTAAGAAACTTGAAAAGTAAAATATTTTCTCAAAGGAACAATCTTTCCTTGTAGCGGAGGTTGTTAAGCTAAAATGCCATGGGAAATTAGGCAACCCGAAGTAAACATCGGAGTCGTCGGCCACGTAGACCATGGTAAAACAACTCTCGTTCAAGCGTTAACGGGTAAGTGGACTGCTACCTATAGTGAAGAACTTAAGAGAGGTATGACTATAAAGCTAGGCTATGCTGACGGAAACATAGCTAAATGCCAGTGCTGCCCTGAACCTGAAGCTTGGATAACTGAGCCTAAATGTCCTAAGTGCGGTTGTGAAAGCGATCTTCTAAGGAGGGTTTCCTATGTTGATGCTCCAGGCCATGAGGTTCTAATGGCTACTATGCTTGCTGGAGCAACGATAATGGATGGGGCAATACTTGTAATAGCAGCTAATGAGCCCTGCCCTCAACCTCAAACTAGGGAGCATTTCGCAGCACTTGACATTGTAGGTATAAGGAACCTAGTAATTGTCCAGAATAAGATAGATGTTGTTTCTAAGGAGCAAGCGCTAAAAAACTATAGGCAAATTAGAGAGTTCGTTAAGGGAACGTGGGCTGAAGATGCGCCAATAATTCCCGTAAGCGCACTTCATAAAATAAACATTGACTTAGTTGTTAAGGCAATTCACGAAACAATACCTACACCACAACGAGACCTGACAAAACCACCACTAATGTATATTGCTAGAAGCTTTGACGTAAATAGGCCGGGGACGCCTCCTGAAAAACTTGTAGGAGGAGTTTTAGGTGGAAGCATTATTCAAGGAGTAATCAGGGTTGGAGATAAAATAGAGATTAGACCTGGTGTTCGTGTTGAGGTTGAAAGGGGCAAGATAGATTATCAGCCAATAGAGACAACTGTTGTAAGTCTTAGGTTTGGAAACTTAGAGGTAAAGGAGGCGAAGCCTGGTGGTCTTGTAGCTATAGGAACAGAGCTTGACCCAGCATTAACCAAGAACGACAACTTAGTGGGTAATGTTGTTGGAAAACCTGGGCAATTACCTCCAATACTTTGGGAAATAACTTTGGAATATAAGACTTTAGAGAGAGTTGTAGGTATGAAGCAGATGATGAAGGTAACGCCAATTAGACCTAGGGAGAAGCTAATGCTAACTGTAGGAACGATGATTTCATGGGGTATAGTTAAGAACGTAACGAAAGACACGTTGGAAATAGCGTTAGGTAAACCTATTGTTGCTTTTAAAAATGCTAAAGTAGCTATTAGTAGGCAGGTTATGGGAAGGTGGAGGCTAATAGGCTGGGGAGTACTAAAATACTGAAGTACAGAGTTGTTGTTGATACGAACATTCTACTTCAAGCCGTAAGGAACAATATTGACTTATTTGAGAAACTTGCTGACGCATTAGTAGCTAAATTCGAAATAATAATACCTGAAGTTGTTGTTAAAGAACTTGAAAACCTAATAAGTAAAGGTAGACCTGTTGAGAGAAAAGAGGCCGAACTTGTGTTTAAGACTGTAATTAATAAGTCTAAAATAGTTCCTGTAAGTGAGCATTACTCTAAGGTTGATGACGCATTACTCTCAGTAGCTATAGATTATAACGCTATTCTCCTAACTAACGATAAAGAGCTTCGTAGGAGAGCTAGGCTTCTCAGAATTCCTGTTGCTAGATTAAACATTAAGAAGAGAAGGGTTTTTGTTGAAGGAGTTTTCGATTGAAAATCATTTTTATATAACTGTATCTACTAAGTTACCTTTGCACATAACTTAGTAGTGAAGAGTGGGTGCTTTAGCAATGTTTTACGTTTACAGAGTTTACGACATTGTCAGAATTCCTCCCGAAATGTTTGATAAGCCCCTTAAAGAGGCAGCACTTATTTCGTTAAGGGAGAAGTATGAGGGAACAATAGATAAGGAGTTAGGCCTTGTACTTGCTGTTTTCGACGTTAATGTTTCTGAAGAGGGAACAATAATTCATGGTGATGGAGCAACGTATCATGATGCTGAATTCAGCCTATTAACGTTTAAGCCTCTAATAAAGGAGGTTGTTGAAGGAGAAGTTGTTGAAATAACAGATTTCGGTGCCTTCGTAAACTTAGGTCCACTAGATGCTTTAACGCATAAGTCGCAGATTCTAGATGACGTATTAATGTATGATAGTAGGAGAGGCGCGCTCATAGGTAAGGAAACTAAGAAGATTCTCGAGAAAGGAGATCTCGTAAGGATCAGAATAATTGCTGTAAGTGCTTCGTTATCGAATAAAGTTATGAAAATAGGTGCTACGATGAGACAACCGTTCCTAGGAAAGCTTGAGTGGATACGTGAGGATCTTGAAAGAATCTACGGTAAGAAGGAGGAAAAGAAAAAGTCAAAAAAGAAATGAGGTAGTAGGCTATGTCATATAGAAGAAGGAAACCCTTTAAAGCATGTAAGAAATGTGGAGCACTAGTTCCCCACGAGGAATTACAATGTCCAGTTTGTGGTTCTAGAGAGTTTAGTGAAGATTGGGAGGGAATGGTTATTATTGTATCTGAGGATTCAAAAACAGCCAAATTCATAAATAAAAATAAGCCTCACATGTACGCTATTAAGGTAAGGTAGTTTTGGGGAAACATATAAAATTACCTGGTTTCTTAAGGAAGAAACTTAAAGAACCATTAGGTGAATTGTTAACTCATACTCCCGATAAAATTGTTGACAAAGTAATAGATATTTTGAGAAAGCATTCTCCACCTAAAATAATTACTGTAGGTGATATAGTAACACAAAATTTCCTTATGAACTCTATTTTTCCCGACATTTCAATTGTTGATAGGAGAAGTTTTAGAAGAAAAATAGTTTTCCCCTACAATTACTTCGTATTCTACAATATCTGTTCCGACATAATTAATCCTCCCGGAACATTAACTGAAGAACTATGGTGTCTTATTAGAAGTGTTCTTAGAATGAACGTTAAAGCACTCATATATATTAATGGTGAGGAGGACTTAGCTGTTCTACCATCGGTCATGGAGGCTCCTTTAGGCTCCTTTGTATTTTATGGACAACCCGGAGTAGGTGTTGTATCGATACATGTCAATAAAGACTCTAAAAAAATGGTTGCGGAAATTCTTTCGAAATTTGAAGGAGACTTCAGAGAACTATTTTCTAACTGTTAATAAGCAGAAAGTATAAGTATAACTCATACCTTTAAAAAGTCGAGACTGATGATATTACTGTAGGAAAGCTGACGTGGTAGTAAGCCATGTCGCTAATAAATGTTGGAAATGTGAAAACAATTAAAATAAGCGATGAGTACGAAATGGTGATTGTTGAAGATAAATGGAATCCACTAATAGAGAGGAGAGAAATTAAAGGAGTAATATACCATATGGGTAAAGGCACTCCTAAAAGATATGCTGTTAGGGAAGCAGTAGCTAAAGCACTAAACGTTCCATTAGACCAAGTATATATTAGAAAAGTTGAAACAAAATTTGGAATTTCAGAAACCGAAGCAATAATACATGTTTATTCGTCACCTGAGAGAGCTAAAAAATTTGAACCACCACATATTATTCGTAGAAACCAGCCTGAAAAGAAGGAGGGTAAGTGATCGCGATGGCTTATGTTCATAAACTATACGAATACGACTATGAGAAGGGAACTATAAGGCTTAAAAATAAGAGATGCCCTAGATGTGGAAGTATTATGGCACATCATTTAAAACCTGTTGAGAGATGGCATTGCGGTAAATGCGGCTATACGGAATTCGTAACAACTAAAAAGAAACGTAAATAATAAAACTTCACAGCAACGTAGTATTTCTAAATAGTTTTGAACATAACATTATTCAAACATGCATTCTACATTATATTTTGATAAACATTATAATGGTATATTGACATGTTAAAGGGGAAAACTGTTGTTTTAGGTATAGAGTCTACAGCACATACTTTCGGATGTGGAATAGTTGATGAAGACGGTAAAATTTTAGCTGACGTAAGAGATACCTACGTTCCTGAAAAAGGAGGAAAACATCCCAGAGAAGCCGCTCAACATCATTCAAATGTTTCTGCTGAAATTGTTGCTAAAGCTCTTCGTGAAGCTGGAATAACGATTAACGACGTAGATGCTATAGCTGTTGCATTAGGTCCAGGGTTAGGTCCGTGTTTAAGAGCAGGAGCTGTTATTGCTAGAGCATTAGCAATACATTATTCTAAGCCTCTTGTTCCTGTAAATCACGCTGTAGCACATATTGAAATAGGTAAGCTACTTACCGGAGCAAAAGACCCATTAGTAGTTTATGTTTCGGGAGGAAACACGTTAATAGCTGCTTTCTCGGGAGGAAGATATAGGGTCTTCGGGGAAACGTTAGATATAGCGTTAGGAAACTGCTTAGATGTCTTTGCTAGGGAAGCTGGATTAGCGCCACCATATGTTGTTAAGGGTATGCATGTTGTAGATTTATGCGCTGAAAAAGGCAGTAAAATAATTGACCTACCTTATGTCGTGAAAGGAGAGGACCTCTCGTACTCCGGTCTCTTAACAGCTGCTTTAAAGAAGCTTACTGAAGGTAATGAGAAACTTGAAGACATATGTTTAAGCTTTAGAGAAAACGCATACAATATGCTCATAGAGGCTTCTGAAAGAGCACTAGCCCATACTAGGAAGAAGGAAGTTCTTCTAACGGGAGGTGTTGCAGCAAGCCCAATACTTCAGAATAAACTTAAGTTAATGGTTAAAGAACATAATGCTTCATTACATGTTACACCTAAAAAATACGCTGGAGACAATGGCGTAATGATTGCTTGGACAGGATTGTTAATGTTCAAATATGGAATAACGATAGAGTCTGAGAAAGCGTTTGTCAATCAGAGGTGGCGTCTCGACGAGGTAGATATTCCGTGGATGAAATAGGTTTGAAAATACTTCACCTTATAAGTAAAGGTGCTGAAGCACACATTTACAAAGCAACGTATTTAGGATACGATGTTGTTTATAAGAAGAGGGTTCCTAAACCATATAGACCGCCGGAATTTGATAGGAGCCTTAGGATTCGTAGAACAATTAATGAAGCTAGAATGCTATATTATATGAGAAAGTTCGGTATACCCGCACCAACACTTTTCGACTACGATTTATCTGAAACATCAATAACTATGGAATATGTTGAAGGCGAGGTTTTAGAAAGATTGTTGAGAAGGAAGCCTAGTAAAGAATTTATCGAGAACATGTTTTTGAAAGTAGGTGAAATCCTAGGTAAAATACATTTAAACAGTATTGCACATGGCGACTTCACAACATCAAACATCATAGTTGTAAATAACGAAGAACCTGTGATAATAGATTTTGGATTGTCCAAGAGAACAAATGATATTGAAGAGTACGCAATAGATTTGCACTTAATGTTTAGATCTTTAGAAAGTACACATTACGATATTGTTGAAATTTCTAAGGAAAATGTTCTTAAAGGATATATTAACGTTGTTGGTAAGGATTTCGCAATAAAAATTTACAATAAAGTCCTAGAAATTAGGCGTAGAGGAAGATATGTTAGGGAGAGGAAGAAGAAGTGAAAATACGTTTTATTACAAAAAACAAGCATAAGTTTGTAGAAGTAAGCAATGTTCTTCAAGAATATGGCATAAAAGTTGAGCAGTTATGTTTAAATAAGCCAGAAATTCAAGCTGAAAGCTTAAGTGATGTTGTTAGATTCTCTTTAATACTACTCTATAGTGTCGTCGGTGAACCTTTAGTTGTAGAAGATGCGGGATTATTTATTGAAGCATTAAGGGGGTTTCCAGGTGTTTTCTCAAGTTACGTTTTTAAAACAATAGGTGTTAGCGGAATACTTAAGTTAATGGAAAACGTTTCTAATAGAAAAGCAGTATTTAAGTCCATAGTAGGATATATTGATGGCTCACAAATAGTGCTATTTGAGGGTGTTGTTGATGGAAGAATAGCTTATGAACCTAGGGGAAATATGGGGTTCGGATTTGATCCAATATTTATTCCTGATGGTTCAGAAAAGACATTTGCCGAAATGAGCGTTGTTGAGAAAAACAAGTTTTCTCATAGGGCTAAGGCTTTTAGAAAGCTAGCTTCCTGGCTTGTTCAAGATAAGTTTAAAAGGTAGAGTATACTACACTTTGATGCAAGAAGGCTGTGGTGAGGGTAGGCTGAAGCTATGAATAAGAAAAGGGAGAAGGGAAAATCCCACTCTACGAGGCCTATCAGAGCCGGTCCACCACGTTGGCTTAGGCTAAGTTCCGAAGAAATAGAGGCTCTCATAGTTGAGTTAGCTAAGAAGGGATATGGGCCTTCAATGATAGGTATTATACTAAGAGACCAGTATGGTATACCTCTTGTTAAACCTATTTTAGGTAAGGGAATAACGGAAGTCCTAGAAGAGCATGGTTTAGCGCCAGAAATACCTGAGGATCTCTTTAATCTTATGAAGAGAGCAGCTAGATTAAGAGCTCATTTAGAGGAACATCCCAAAGATTACCATTCAAAACGTGGTCTTGAAGAAATAGAATCCAAAATTAGAAGACTTGTGAAATACTATGTTAGGGTAGGTAAACTACCTAAGGGATGGAAGTACGAACCAGAAAAGGTAAGATTACTTATTTCAAGAACATTTTAAACATGATTTCTTTAATACATGAAAATTTAAAAAGCAAACTAAATTTAATAAAGAATTCCCCCTATTTTTCATTGGTGAAATAGTTTTTGCCTAATGCTCGGTCACAATCCATTGACATATTAGCGTTTACATCATCTGGAAAGGGTAGTGATTTAGAGAAGGCCGTAAAATTCAGCTTAGACATCATTTCCTCAGGTGAAGAAACACTCGTCTATGTCTACCCTAGTGTTCCCGATATTTTATCAGCATCAATTTTCATCTCGAAAATTATCGCTTCAGATACCCCATTAGCTGTAAGGTTAGAGCCCACAATTGATGCTGATAGGGTGAAAAACGCTAACTTAATAAGTATAGGAATTCCTTTGTCTAAAAAACAATATGATGAAGTTGCTGGGAAATCTAAGAAAGCATTAATTCTTGGGTTATGTGTTAAAGGGCTTGGTAAAAGTAAGGGGAATGCGTTAATAATTTGTTCTACAAGATATTCGGGAACGGCTATTTACACTTGGAAAATACTTAAGGACAAACTTGATGCAATAGACTATCTATTACTATTATCATCACTTATAGCATCAAATATGTTTAAACTACCTAAGGATCCTGTTGAGAAATCAATATTTAATGATGCTATAAACAAGGAGGTTATAGAAGAATTTAAAGGTGTAAGGATTTTCGGAATTACGAATAAACCATTATATAAGGCCCTTACAGAATCCCTTATACCTTACCTTTACGGACTAACAGGAAATGAAAACAACTGCAGAGAATTTGTAAGGAAACATGGTATTAAAGATTTATCTACAAAGCTAACAGACCATGAAGCTTCAACAATAAAGAAAGTTATCGAGGATATACTAAAGTTTGCTAACAAGGTTTCTTCAGATACATGGAAAGTAGATGATCTTATAGGTGAGGTTTATTCTTTAAAAAGCACTATAGGAGGGTTCTCTGGAGATCTATTAGAGTTTTCAGCACAACTAACTGCAGTTATTGAGAAAACAGGATATAGTGCTTCAGTATATGTTAGAAACTTCTTCGATGTTATATCTAAGATCCATAGTAAAACGTATTATGAAGCTTTAAAAACCGTTAGCTCAGCCTTCGAGAATATATTGAAAGAACCCTTACGTGAATTAGAAGTAGGTGGAAGAAAGGTCAAGGTCGTAAAGACTAATATGGAAAATTATGTCTACCTTCTTGAATCCGTTATTTTAACTTCAGGCTACGCTGACGAATCCGACGTTATAATATTTGAGGGGAAAAATGGATTTCTAATAACGTATTCGACTATTAAGAGAGTTTTTCTAACAAATTCCTCAAAAGCTATTGAGATGTTCTCTAAGCTATCAGATAAGCAAGTATCTTATGGCTTCATATTTTCGAGTTTACGTAACATAATTTCGTCTATGAGGAAGCTCTAATATGAATGCTAAAGTGAGGCTCATATTGAAATTTAGAAACGCTAAAGAAGCGTTAACTATTTCCTCAGCATTAAAGCCTGATAATCTCATTGTAAAGGGGAATATGCAGATAATGCAGTATGTAGAGAAGGACACATTAATAATAGATGTTGAAGTTCATGGAACAAGTGATGTTGTTAGTACACTTAAAAATACGGTTGATGAGATACTTGCTCATATTAAGTCTATTGAGAAGGTTTTTGAGAAACTAGAAACTGTTTAGCAAGTAACTCTTTTATACTACCTATCTATGTTAAAAAAGGATAGCTTAGGAAAGCCAAAGGTGCTTCGGTAAAATGCCGGCTCCGCGAGCAACAGTTAAGGATAAGTGGAAAATGAAGAAATGGTACACTATTGTAGCTCCGCCTGTTTTCGGAGAGGTACCTTTGGGAACGACACCTGCCGATGATCCGTTGAAACTTATCGGCAGGGTTCTTGAAACGACACTTTACGATTTAACAGGAGATTTCACATTAGTTCATGTTCACTTATTCTTTCAGATAATAAAGGTTGTTGGCGACAAATGCATTACTAGGTTTAAGGGTCATGAGCTAGCTAGAGATTATATGAGAAGCATTGTTAGAAGAAGGAGCAGTAAGATTCAAGGAATATTCAATGTTCAAACAAAGGACGGGTACGGCTTAAGAATAACTGGTGTTGTACTAACATCGTTTAGGTGTAAGTCCTCTCAGAAGAGAGCTATAAGGAAGATGATGAAGGAAATAATTGAAACAAGAGCTTCGCAAATGACTTTCGACGAACTAATTCAAGCTATGATATTTGGTAAGCTAGCTTCAGAAATATATAATGAAGCGAAGAAAATATATCCGATAAGGAAAGTTGAAATTTACAAATCAAAGCTTCTTACAGTGCCTTCACCTACAGGCCCTAAGTCTGCTGCAGTAGTATCGCCATTAATGCTTAAAGGAAAGGAAGCCGAAGAGCTAATTAAGGAAGTAATAGTTAAGGAGCAAGCAGCCACATAGTTTTTCAAAACATAATTCCAAACCCTTTATCTTAGAATGTTCTAACATTATTTCCTAGGAAGTATAGGGTGTAGTTTTTGGATGTACCAACTATAGTTGTGAAAACCCCTTTAGGTTTAGAAAACATTGTTGCAGCAAGAATTCTTGAAACTCTGCCTAATGTTAAGGTTAAACCTAGGCCTCAAGGATTTATGGGTTTAGTTTTGGTTTATTCGGAAACCCCTGTAGAAGATTCTAGGAAAATTAAAGCCGAAGTTCTAGAAGCTGAAAAAGTCATTCCAGCACTTAAAGTTGTCCGAGCAAATGTTGACGAAATAGCTGAAGCAGCAGCTGAAGTAGCTAAGGATAAAATAAGCTCTAATGAAACATTTGCTGTAAGAACCGTAAGGAGAGGTAAGCATAATTTCACAAGCATTGATGTTAATGTAAAGGCTGGAGCAAAGGTAAAGGAGGTTACTGGAGCAAGCGTCAATTTAAGTTTTCCCGATAAAATCGTTGCCATAGAGATAATCGGAGAATACGCGTTAATCTCTATTCTTCCCGGAAGTGAGGAATATAAGAAGCTTAGACCGAATAAGAGGCCTGTAATAACATATTTAAGGAAAACATCCTTAGTGCAAATGCCCTATCTAGGACCTTTAGATGCAGCATACAATATGGGTGTTAGAATAGGTAGAGAAGCTCAAACATTTGAGGTAAAAGAGCTGGTAATAGCACCTATAGGCTTAACTCCAGCAGACCGATTAGCAACATTCATTAGAGGTGTGTATGAAGGTATAGAATCTAGATTTAAGATACAAAGAAAAACCTACGGCAGAGAAGTACATAAGGTTCCAGTTTATGTTCAAGACCTTTATCAGCTCGTTAGGGATAGATTCAAAGAACCCATAATCGTTTTTGAACCCGAAGGAGAACCTATAATTAAAGTTAAAGACAAAATTAAGGATATTTTCGAAAACAGAAAAAATAAGAGAATAAACATACTTGTGGGATCAAGAGTAGGAATACCTTCAGGTATATATAGGTTCGCTACACTCATTCTTGATATAGCACCTGGTGTAACTATTTCAACAGACTTAGCTGCAGCATCAGCTATAACAGCGCTTATCACGGTGCTTGAAGGTGAAGATTAGCCAAGCAGTAATTTTAGCTGCAGGAAAAGGCGAGAGGTTAGAGCCTTTCACATACACTAAACCTAAATCCTTAATTCAAGTGCTAGATAAACCATTCATATACTATGTCTTAGAGAACTTAAGAGCTATAGGAATTTCAGAAGTAGTATTTGTAGTAGGTTACTTAAAAGATAAAATTACCGCGTATGTTAAAGAAAACTTTTCTAACAAGTTCTCCTCAATAAAATTTATTGACCAAGGTGAACCATTAGGAACAGGCCATGCGTTAAAGACTGTAAGAAAGCATGTCAAAAACCGTTTTCTTTTAATTTACGGGGACATATACGTGGAAATTTCAGGTCTAAAGAGGATCCTAGAATTTTCCGAAAAATATGAAAACATTATTGCAGCTGTTGAAACAGAGAGGCCATGGGATTATGGTGTTCTTATTGAAGAAAACGGGTTACTTAAAGGAATTGTTGAAAAGCCTAAACCTGGAACAGAACCTTCTAACATAATTAATGCTGGAATCTATGTTTTAAGCGATAATGTATTTAGCTATTTAGATAAAATAGGTACTTCGCCTAGAGGGGAAATAGAGTTAACAGATGCCATAACCCTTATGAGTAAAAGCGAAGAGGTAAGAGTAGTTAAAATAGGCTATAACAAATGGTTAGAACTAGGTAGGCTATGGGATATTTTAGATGTAAACAAGGCCTTTTTAGAGAAAATAGTTTCACAGAAAATACTTGGAACCGTTGAAAACAACGTTGTAATTAAGGGTCCCGTCTTTATATGTGAAGGAGCATATGTTAAAAGCGGAACATATATTGAAGGACCTGTTTTCATAGGCAAAGGTTCCGAAATAGGGCCTAATAGCTACATTAGACCTTATACTGTGATTGGGGAACATGTGAAGATAGGTGCTTCTTGCGAAATAAAATCAAGCGTGATAATGAACTATACTCACATACCCCATTTAAGCTATGTTGGAGACAGCGTAATAGGTGAGCATGTGAACTTCGGTGCTGGAACCATAACAGCTAATTTGAGATTTGATGATGTGCCGGTTAAGGTTGTTCTTAAAGGTGCTAAAGTTAGTAGTGGTAGGGGGAAGCTTGGAGCGTTTATTGGGGACTATGTTAAAACAGGTGTTGACGTTATGTTCATGCCGGGAGTTAAGGTTGGTGCTTACTCCTGGATTTCTCCTGGACTAGTAATTTACGATGATGTTCCTCCGAAAACCTTTGTGAAACCTAAAGAGAGAGGGGGCTATATTTTCGAACCTTTAGGATAATTGTAACTATATTCCTTTAGCTGCAACTATCGATATAACATCGTTATCTTGAAGAACATAGTCTTCTCCAAGTCTCCTCTTACTCCTAGCGTCTATAGCATATAGGAACGTTCTTCCCAAGTCTGTATGTATTTTATATGCTAATTCCCTAGCTGTAGTTCCTTTCTTCACGAGAAAAACATCAGGTAGAACCCTTCCCTCATGATCAGTAAGTTTAACAGGGTCTTCGACAGGGTAAACAGCTATCATTTCTAATACTTCAAACACGGCTTTATTTAATGCTTGCTGAACCCCTGTTGAACCCCACTTTTTAAGTACGTGTTCTCTAATGTATTCTAAACCTTTTCTTTCCTTAAGTGTGAGCTTACTTTCATCTACTACTTCGAAATCCGAGTCTCCTGGTAGGTATTTTATGTATCCTTTCTTGGCGGCTCTTCTAAGTACCAGCTCAGCTAGTGCTGATGTTGGAATAACTATGTTATCTTTTAATTCCCTAGTCATCTTCTTTATTATATCTTGAGCTTCAGATATGTCGGCCTTATTAGCTACTATAATTGATGGTTTAGCTATTTTTCTAAGTGTCGAAACGAAGAGCATTAATTCTTCGTTTCTCCATGAGGAAGGCTTCGTATTTTTAAGTTTCGTATTTCTCAAAGCCTTTACTATATGTGTTTTAGTTATTGAGAGACCAGCTAATCTCTCAGCTAATAAGTCCTCGAACTTTCCTTCAGATTCAGCTTTATGTACTAGTTTTCTCCAGTCCTTCTGAAGTATTTGGAACATCCATAAGTCAACTTCTCTCTGTATAAGTCTAACCTCCTCTACAGGATCATATGTTCCGGGGGGTACGGGCCTTCCTTCAGCATCGGTGCTTCCTGAAGCATCAACTACATGCAATAGTACATCGGCTTTTCTTAGGTCGTCTAAAAACTTGTTTCCTAAACCTCTTCCCCTATGGGCTTCTGGAATAAGTCCTGCAACATCTATTAACGTTACAGGAATGAATCTTTCACCGTCGATGCAAATGGAGTTTCTAGGGTTATCTTTTACGCCAAATTCTTTGCAAACACATTTCTTCCTAACATACCCTACTCCAACATTTGGTTTTATTGTTGTAAATGGGTGATTAGCTATTTCAACTGTAGCTAACGTTGCAGCTACGAAGAATGTTGACTTACCGACATTAGTTTTCCCTATAACGCCTATTAACAACCTTCAGAACCCCACGTTAACTAATACTTTAGATGTTTACGATATAAGATTCTCGGTTAAATTTATATTCCCCCCTACTCATTATAATCCCCCTAGACAGTAATAATGTGCTACGCTCCTTTACATGAGTAGGTGTCGAGAAGAAATGTACAAGTATATTAGGTTGCTATGGAAGCGCCCCTACGAAGGCGAATTTAAAGAGATACTTAAGCAGAGAATAATTAAGTGGCGTAGAGAACCAGCCATTGTTAGAATAGAGAAACCTACAAGACTTGATAGAGCTAGAGCATTAGGATATAAGGCTAAACAAGGATTCGTCGTTGTAAGAGTTAGGGTTAGGAAGGGAGGTCGTAGAAAACCTAGGCCAAATAAGGGTAGGAGACCTAAGAGAATGGGTGTTTACGGTTTCGCACCAGCCAAAAGCCTAAGGCTCATTGCTGAAGAAAGAGCTGCAAGAAAATATCCAAACCTCGTAGTTCTTAATAGCTATTACGTTGGGGAAGATGGTAACTACAAATGGTTCGAAGTAATATTTGTTGATCCACATCATCCAGCAATAAAGAATGATCCCGACATAAACTGGGTTACCCAGAAGTCTCAGAAGGGAAGAGTGTTTAGAGGTAAAACATCTGCTGGGAGAAAGATGAGAGGACTTCTCAAATCAAGAGGATTACGTGGAACGCACAAGTATAAGTGGAAGAAAAAGCAGAAGGAAAGAGAAGAGAAAAGAAGGCATGAAGCCTCCAGAGGGGCTCGCGTAATTAAGCCTGAGGAATAAAAGTTCTTTCACTAATTTCTCACAAAACCCATTTCTACTATTAAGAACAATATTTCTACTTTGGGAAGATAGTTTATGGTTAAAGTTAGGTCCTTAGATGTTAGTGCAAGTTGTCATGCAACAGAAGATGTTGAAAAAGTGAAAAAAGCTATGCTTAACCTAGTTCCCGAGGACTTGAGAAAGAAGGTTTCATTTAATGAACAAACATTGAAGGGACATTATGGTAATCCCATAATCAGACTCTCATTTAAGCTTAAAGGTGAAGATGCTGAAAAAACATTAAGATATATTGCAAAAAACATTGACGAAATAAGTAAGAGATTGCTTAACGCATCATTAAGTTTAAGATTGGAATTACCAAAACTTTATCTTAGATTTTCGAAGCAAGAAGCTTACTTAGGGAGAATAGTTTTAGAGGATAGCGATGACATAGTTAAAGTAGTAATATCATTTAGTGCTAAGAAAACTGAGGCCCTTAGAAAATATCTTGAAGAAATAGGGTTGATTTAGCCTTGGCTAAACTTGAAGCTCCAGTTGATTTCTATGTGGATATTGGAATTTTAAGCAGTAGCTTTAGGATATTAAGGTTTCTTAGGAAACTAGGTTTTAAAACCGTAGTTCTAACGTATACAACAACAGATAATACGTGTGAAATAAAGGGTCTTGAGAAAAACGTTCTTAAGGAGAGTGAAAAACTGGGATTAGATGTTTTCGTAAAAGCAAATATTCTTTCCGAAAACAGAGGCTATCTTAAGAAGTGTTTAAGGAGAATTAGAAGGAAAGTAGATGTTGTTTCTATAAGTCCCAAAAACCTTGATGTTGCAAGGTTTTCTGGTAGAGATAGGAGAGTAGACACAGTAATTTTCACATACGATGAATTGGTAAGGTTTTATGATGATTCTCAAGCTAAACTTATGAGCCAGAACGGTATAGCCTTAGAAATACCTTTCAACCGTCTATGGGGTAAGAAGCAGATTAGCTATAAAACATTCTTCTTCCTTAAAAGGACATTTTACTACACAGTAAAGTTCAGGGTTCCTATAATAATTTCATCAGGCACTACTAAAATTATCGAAGTAAAATCTCCTAAACAGCTCATTTCATTACTTGAAATTCTCGGACTACCTGAGTCCTATGCGAAGCTTTCCATAACAACATATCCGTTAGCTATTTTGAAAAGAAACATGCATAAAAGATCTCGTAACCATGTTCAACAAGGGGTTGATTTAGCGTAGGTGATTGTGCTTGAAAATAGTAGCATTGTTTATAGCATTGGCTGTTCTTGAAGCAACATATTTTCTAGCTTTAACATCATTGCTTATGTTTGGAATTTTAAATATAGTTCATTTCATGATTTTCTCAGCAATAGGTTTTATGTTCTTTGCGATAACATATGTTATTTACAAGCTTCTTAAACTGCAAATACTGATAATTAAGGCGGGTATTAGGCTTAGTAGTGAAAAACTAGCCATTAAAAATGTTGTTAGGAAGCCTAGGAAGAGATACCTTATATTTCAAGTTCTAGCAGAGAACGTTCTTTCTAAAAGTGATGTTGAAAAGGTTTTCAGCAAAGTTTTCAATGAATTTTTCGGCATTATAGGTGGTGGAGAAGTAAATCCAAAACTTGTCCTATATGATGAGAAATCTATGAGAGGTGTCTTAAGATTCGTTCACACCCAGAGGAGTAAGGTATTATTCGCCTTAGCTATGGTTTCCGAAGTAACTGATGGGAAAGTAGGCTTTATTCCTTTGAAAATAACGGGTACCCTTAAGAAGGCGAAAGAAATAGTTAAAACTTTAGCGCTAGATTAGATAGAAGTGGATGATGAAGCCGCTCCATTCCGGAAAGGTGAAGAACTCGCGACGAACTGACAAAATCTACGACTTAATAAGCAGAAGTTAAACCATTAGTAAACAACACCTTTTAGCATTATCGAAAACGCTACTAATATGTAAAATGAAGGCAGCGAGCATGAATGATGCCCTCCTTCATTACAAAATGGTTTACATAAATGGTTATGTTTAAATGTTGTTGTGAATCACCTACATATTGTGAGAGCCCTCTAGTTTATTAACGTTAAAACTATAACATGATGAATCCCTCGGTTAGTGTGATTGGTGATCGAGGGACTACCGACTGATTTTTTATCAGCATAGAAGACCATCATCATTTTTCAGCGGTCGGACAATCTTCATCATGCAAGCTATGTAATGTTGAGTGTGCGGTAAGATATATTTATACCTATCATAATTGTAAGGTTGGAGTTAGTTTGAGAAAAATAATAGGCTAGAGGTTTAGTAGGAAATGTTCACACCTACATCTATGGGTTACGATAGAGCAATAACAGTGTTCTCACCTGATGGTAAGCTGTACCAGGTAGAGTTTGCTTTTGAAGCTGTTAGGAGAGGATGGACAACTTTGGGGATAAGATCTACTAGTGGTGTTGTTTTAGCCGCCATTAAGAAAAAAGTTCTACCGCTAATGGACTTCTCAGATATTGAGAAGGTTTTCCAAATAGATGACCACATCGGTATGACATTTGCTGGTTTTGCGTCTGATGGAAGAGTTCTTGTAGACTATGCTAGGTTACGAGCAATTCAACACAAAATACTTTACGATGAGAAAATAAGTGTTGAACTTCTAACGCGTAGAATATGTGATGTTAAACAGAGCTATACTCAACATGCTGGTGTTAGACCTTTTGGAGTAGCCCTTATAATAGGTGGTGTTGACGATAGAGGTCCGCATTTATACATGACGGAGCCTAGTGGTCAATATATGAGCTACTATGCAGTAGCCATAGGATCCGAGGGACAAATCGCTAATGAGTATCTTGAGAAAAAATATAGAAAAGATCTCTCGCTGGATGAGTTAATAGCTTTAGCTATAGAGACACTAACTAAAGTTTCTAAGGAGAAGCTTGTACCTGAATATTTGGAAGCAGGTCTCATACCCGTTGAAAAACCTGTGTTTAGGAAGCTAAGTATTAGTGAAATAGCGAAGTATATGGAGAAAATAGCTTAAAATACACTTTATATTCATTAATATCTTCTCATAACGGTTGTGTTTTTAGCTTAGATTTTGCTAAAGTATTTTCTTGGAAGAGATGTGATGCAGTATGAGTAAAAGACATGAACCAATAGTTGCTAGATTGGAAACGCACGGTCATAGGTTTGAAATACTCGTAAAGCCCGATTTAGCATTTAAGTTCAAGGAAGGAGAGAAGGTAAATATTAGAGAAGTGCTTGAAGGAGAATTCATATATAAGGATGCTAGGAAAGGTCTTAAGGCCTCAGAGGAAGTTATTAAGAAAGTATTTAGAACTACTGATGTATACAAGATTGCCGAGGAAATTCTTAGAAGGGGAGAAATACAGATAACAACTGAGCAAAGGAGAGCCCTAATAGAGGCTAAAAAGAAGAAAATAATAGATTTCATATCTAGAAACTGTATTGACCCTAGGACGAAGCTCCCTCACCCACCTAAGAGAATAGAACTAGCTATGGAGCAGCTTAGAATAGGTATCGACCCGTTTAAGGATGTTGAAAATCAAGCACTACAGGTAATAAAGGCTCTAAGCAGAGTTTTACCTATAAAGTTAGCTAAAGCAATAGTGAGAATTAAAATACCTGCTCCTTACTCTGGGAAAGCATATAGTGTGTTAGCCGGTTTGGGAGAGGTTAAGAGAGTTACGTGGCTTAGTGATGGTAGCTTGTTTATGGAGTTAGAGATTCCTGCAGGAATGCAGCAAACGCTTATAGATAAGGTAAATGCTATATCTAAGGGTACTGGCGAAGTAAAAGTGGTTCAGACGAAGTGGTGAGATAGCGAAATGCCCGTGCTTGTACAGCATAGACAAATAGTTGTTCCAGGACAGCTACTCGCTGAAGGAAGAGATGTTGAGGTTAAATCTCAACATACAGTATATAGGGCTGGCGATAAGCTTTACTCCGCCGTAATAGGGTTAGCTGAAGTTCAGAACAATAGGATAAACGTTATTGCTCTTGAGGGATTCTATTTTCCAAAGGTAGACGACATTGTTATAGGGATAATAATAGATCTGGGTTTAACGTCATGGACTGTCGATATTAGAGCTCCCTATACGGCTATATTGCATGCAAATGATGCATTAAATAAACCATTTAATCCCTTAAAAGACGATTTAAGGAGATACTTTGATGTAGGTGATCTACTTGTTGCTAAAATAAGTGTTTTTGACAGAACGAGAAATCCCATATTAACTGTTAGAGGCAAGGGTTTAGGGAAAATAACTAAAGGCAAAATTGTTGAAATTGTTCCGTCAAGAGTGCCTAGACTTATAGGTAAGAAGGGATCTATGATAAACATGATTAAAGAGGAAACAAAATGTCAAATAGTTGTCGGTCTTAATGGTAGAGTTTGGGTTGTTGGCCCCACACCTCACCATGAAGAGGTAGCTATTCTCGCAATAAAAAAGGTTGAACGTGAAACACATACAACCGGGTTAACAGATCGCGTTAGAGCGTTCATTCGTGAAGAACTTAAGAAGAGGGATCTTACGGGTTGAAACTTGAAGGACTTAAGTTAATTAATGAAGAAGGACTTAGGATTGATGGTAGAAAACCTGATGAGCTAAGACCTGTAGTGATGGAAGTTGGTGTTTTGAAGAACGCTGACGGTTCAGCGTATGTTCAGCAAGGAAACACTAAGGTTATAGCGGCAGTTTACGGTCCAAGAGAAATACATCCAAAACATTTGACATTACCTGATAGAGCTATTCTAAGGACAAGATACCATATGGTACCTTATTCTACAGATGAGAGAAAATCGCCAGCACCAACACGTAGGGAAATAGAGCTTTCCAAAGTTATTAGAGAAGCTCTAGAATCCGTAATTTTCGTTGAACTTTATCCGAGAACAACAATAGACGTTTTCATAGAGGTTATACAAGCTGATGCTGGAACTAGAACAGCAGGCATAATGGCTGCTTCTCTAGCATTAGCGGATGCGGGAATACCTATGAGAGATCTTATAGCGGCGGTTGCCGTAGGTAAAGTTGATGGACAATTAGTATTAGACATAAATCAGCTTGAAGATGAATATGGAGAAGCAGACATGCCTATAGCTATGATGCCTAGTTTAGGCAAAATTGTTCTATTACAGCTTAACGGAGTATTAACTGAGGATGACTTTAAGCAAGCGCTACAACTAGCTAAGAAAGGCATTATGAAACTGTATGAGTATGAACAACAAGCTCTCAAAAAGAAATATGTTGAAATAAAACCTGAATAGGTTTAAGTCATGAGTATAACACCAACTAATTTAAGAATAGTTTCAACACTTAAGAAGCAATCAATGACTTCACTTATTGAGAAAGGACTTAGAATAGATGGTAGAAAGCTTAATGAATATCGTGAAATAACGATAATACCTAATTACATAGCTAAAGCCGAAGGATCAGCATATGTTAAAGTTGGAGGAACAGTCGTTATAGCAGGGTTGAAGGTAGGTGTTGGAACACCGTTTCCCGATACGCCCAATGACGGCGTAATAACTGTTAATGCAGAATTTGTTCCATTCGCATCACCAACATTTGAACCTGGTCCTCCGGATGAAAATGCTATAGAGCTTGCTAGAGTTATCGACAGAAGCATTAGAGAATTGAGAGCTGTTGATTTGTCGAAGTTAGCGATAATTCCCGGGGAAAAAGTGTATATTCTGTGGTTAGACATCTATGTTTTCGATCATGACGGTAACCTCTTAGATGCTTCAATGTTGGCTGCAATGACAACATTACTTACAGCGAAAATACCTAAGGCCATAGTTAAGGATGAGAAAAATGTTGAGCTAAGTAAGGAGGAATGGATACCGCTACCTATAAATAACAAGGTGGTTACGGTAACTGTAGGTAAAGTGAACAATAAGCTAATAATAGACCCAACAGTTGATGAAGAACAAATTCTTGAATGCAAACTGGCGGTCTCAATATCAGAGGATGGAAGATTAGCTGGAATGCAGAAAATGGGTACGGGAGTCTTTACTGAAGACGAAGTACTTGAAGCAGTGAAGTTAGCTAAGGAAGCATCCAAAACTTTATTTGCTAAAATAAATGAAGCGATAAGTAAAGTTCAGTAATAAATTTTTTAAACCTAAACCAGAATTCTTCTACCAAGTGTGAAGGTGAGGTTTAGAGATGGGTAGAACAAAGGTTGTTGGGATAGCTGGAAGATACGGTGCGAGATATGGTTCAACGCTTAGGAAGAAGGTAAGGGATATTTTAGAGAAAAGATATTCACCACACACATGCCCTTTGTGCGGATATAGAGGTAAAGTTGTTAGAATAAGTGTTGGTCTATGGAAGTGTAGGAAGTGCGGAGCAGTATTTGCTGGCGGAGCATATGTTCCTAGGACAGGACTTAGTAAGTTTTTCCCGCCCATAATTTATAGAAAGGAGTAAAATGGCTTTCCTTGAAAAAAAGGTTAGAATAATATTTACTACATCACATAAGCCCTCACCTAAACTTAGAACTTTTATTAAGGAGTTAGTCGCAACAATTCCCTTTTCCATAAAAATCAATAGGGGTAAGAAAACGTTAAACATGCTCTATCTTGAAGCTTTGGAAATGGGCGCTAAGAACGTAGTAATTGGTTTAGAAAGGAAAGGAAATCCTAGTGGGCTAGTGCTTTACAAGGTTTTGGAAAAACCTTTAGGTCTAAGAAGAGAAGTCCTAGTTAAAATTTCGGGAGTTAGTTTATGGCGTGAGATAGCAAATGCTGTAAAACCTTATAATCCTTCATCAATAGCGGTTCTTTCGTCTGAGGAAGCAATGGAAATAGCGGAAGCATTAGTTAAAATGTTTAATGCCGAACCTGTATTTAGCGAGGATGAAGCTAAAGACTTTGATGTTTTAGTTAAAATTGTTACTAAGAAGAACACTTACTTAGTCATATTTGAAAATCCATCTACGAAGAAAATCGTTGGACCAATAATTAAGGTTAGCGGTGTGAAGTTTTGGTTAAAAGAGCAATAGTAGAAGTAGAGGTTGAAGGGGCAAAAGAGGCTAGAACACTCTATATGGCTCTTATGCCCGAAACGAAATCCTCTCCCACAGATAAAACTAGTGCTAGAATCTATGTTTCCAAACAAAAAATTAAAATAACTATAGAAACCGATACAACCTCTAGCTTAAGAGCGGCTCTTAACTCCTATCTCTCATGGATCTCAAGTATACTTAAAACTCTTAAATACCTAAAATAAATGGAGAAAAAAGGTGTATTAATATTGGCTGAAAAATTACCTCCCGAAGTTCAAGCAAAACTAGCTCAATTCCAACAAGTCCAAGAACAGTTGAAGATGATTCTAGCTCAGAAACAAAATGTACAAGCAGAATTAAGAGAAGTTGAAAGTGTTCTTGCAGAACTTGAAAAATTACCTGATAACATAGAGTTATATAAGAACGTCGGTCATGTTCTGATTAGAACTTCTAAAGAAAATGTAGTAAAAGAACTTAATGAGAGAAAAGAAATACTTGAGCTAAGAATGAGAACTCTTGAGAAGCAAGAAGCTTATCTTCAAAAACAATACGATGAGCTTAAAAGAAAAGTGACTGAGGAACTAATGAAGACGTATAGAGCAGCAAAATGAAACATTGTTTTAAATAATTTTTCCTTACTTAATCTGGTGTTCTTACATTGCCTAAAAAACCTGCTGACATTATTGTGCTGAATTTGGATTTTGAGAAAATAAGTGATGAGCTTTTAGCTAAAATAGTTGAAAATGCAGAAAAAGTCGTCAGAAAGACTGTTGAAGAAAAAGTGGGTTCAAGCTTTATAGGAGATTTAAGCATTATTGTTACAGCAGATAAAGAGAAGGATAAAGTTACATTTACCATTTCAATAGAATTTACTGCCCCGAAAATTTTAGAGATAGACTATGAAAGCATATTAGAGGAAGCTTCTAAGAGAGCCTTTGAAGCCATTGAGGAGTGGTTGAAAAAGAATGCAAGAGTGCAACTTAGAGAAAATAATAAAAGTATTAGCTAGTACTAAGAGAATAGCATTAATTACTCATAAAAACGCTGATCCGGACGCCTTCTTTTCAGCATATGCTTTTAGCAAAATAATCTCCTATATTAATCTCAATGCTGAAATAACATTTATTTTCCCTGAAAGTATAAGTTCATTAACGCGTAAACTATTAGAAAATTTATCGCTAACAATAAATTATATCAAAAAAATCGTTGAAGTTAAAGGAGATTACGATACTGTTGTAATTGTAGATACAGGTTCGCCTGAACAATTAGGAGAGTTTATGAGTTTAGTAGATAAGGCAAGAAGGATAATACTAGTAGATCATCATTATACTCATAAGTATTTTAAAGAAAGAGCTTTGCTTTGCACTGATCCGGAAGCTAAATCAACCGCTGAAATAGTTTATTCATTATTTGAACAGTTAAAAATACGCATCAGTAAAGATGTTGCTATAGGGCTTTTAGCTGCAATACTTTATGATACAAGACAGTTTAGCATAGCTAGACCTAAAACCCTTAGAATTTCAGCTAATTTGTTGGAGATCGTTGGAGAGCTAAGAGAGATACTTAAACTTTTCAGGACAACAATGGACATTTCCGAGAAAATAGCTAGACTAAAAGCAGCTATGAGAATGAACCTTTATAGGGCAAACAACTTCCTCATAGCGATAAGCGATGTCGGAGCTTATGAAGCAAGTGCAGCAAGAGCACTCCTAGAGCTGGGAGCAGATGTAGCATTCATAGTTTCAGAAAACGATACTGTAAGAGTATCAGTTAGGGCTAAAGAAGACTTCGTTAAACACACAGGTATACATCTCGGAAGAGATGTTATGGCTAAGCTTGGTGAAGTGCTAGGTGGAACTGGTGGAGGTCATGATGTTGCAGCTGGTGCTGAAGGTAGGAATGTTTCGAAGGAATACGTTAAAGGCAAAATCGTTGAAATACTTTCTGAGAAACTTAAAGAGAAAGGATATAAAATAACAGTATTAAAGCCTTAACCTAGCTTGGGGTAGAGATTCCTCTTGAAAGTGCTAGTTGTGGAAAACCTAACATACTATTATCCTGGTTCAACAAAGCCTGCCCTAAAGAATGTTAGTTTAGAAATTGAGAAAGGAGATTTCGTAATAATAACAGGTCCTAGCGGTAGCGGTAAATCGACGCTTATAAGAACATTTAATGGTCTAATACCGCATTTCTACAAGGGAAGATTTGAAGGTAGAGTTTTAGTTTTTGGTGTTGATACTCGTAAAGCCTCTGTAGCGGAACTATCAAAAAAAGTAGGAATGGTATTTCAAGACCCTGAAAATCAAATACTTACACTTTCAGTCGAAAGAGAAATAGCGTTTGGCCTAGAAAACTTAGGTGTTGATCCGAGAGAAATAAGGCTTAGAGTCAATGAGTCTCTTAGAAGTCTAAGGATCGAACATTTAAGGTATCGTGTTCCTTTTGAATTATCTATAGGAGAACAGCAAAAGGTTATTGTTGCATCAATTCTCGCTATGAAACCCGAGATACTGGTTTTTGATGAACCAACAGCCCATATGGATCCTTTTAGTGCCTTAATGTTTATACAGATCTTAAATGAACTAAATAAACAAGGATACACTATAATTGTCGTCGAACATAGGCTAGACTTTCTTGTAAAGTACGCTAATAAGATCGTTGTGCTTAGAGATGGTAAAATAGTTAAAATAGGCGATCCTCTTAAGGTTCTTGCCGAAGAGGACGTAGAACATATTGGAATTAATGTCCCAAAATACATCACATTATTTAAAAAGCTTAGTTCATACGTTAGTATAACATCCATACCTAAGAGCTCTGATGAAGCATCAAAAATATTGAAGGAGATTGTTTATGGAAACCGTGATAGAGGTTAGGAACTTATCTTATACTTACCCCGGAGGAATTACTGCGCTTAAAAACGTAAGCTTAGATATTTATCGAGGAGAGAAACTCGTAATTTTAGGTTCTAACGGAGCTGGAAAATCGACACTAATAAAGCACTTTAATGGTCTACTTAAGCCTCAGAGAGGGTACATAAAAGTTTTTGGTGTTGATACTCGTAAAGCCTCTGTAGCGGAACTATCAAAAAAAGTAGGGATAGTGTTTCAAAATCCTTATCATCAATTCTTTTCAGAAAAGGTGTGGGATGAAGTAGCGTTTGCTCTTAAAAACTTCGGGTATTCCGAAGAAACAATAAAGTATAGGGTCACTAAGGTTCTTAGACTATTTGATCTGTATGATTACGCCGATAAGTCTCCTTTCGAACTAAGTAGTGGTGAAATGCGTAGATTAGCCATAGCCTCAGTTTTAGCTTATGATCCGGAAGTGGTGGTTTTAGACGAACCCACAGTAGGGCAAGACAGAATTCAGAAAGAGAAGCTTAGAGAATACATTAAGCTTCTCTCTCTCCAAAATAAAACGGTAATTCTCGTAACACACGATATAGAGTTTGTTACTGAAGGATTTGATAGAATAGTGGTTATGTCTAATGGTACTATATTGGGAGAAGGTAGTCCAAAGGAAGTGCTTTACAATGAAGAATTACTCAAAAAAGCAAATCTAATGTTACCTCAAATACCCGAAATTTCGATAAGAATAAATAATAACATCATACTTGAGAAGAAGCCTTTGACCGATGACGAACTTTTATCGTTAGTATTGAGTATCTTAGGTGTTAGAAAATGAGGGGCATTATGGAATCCCTCTATGAAATGTTTATTTTCCGCAAAGAGGATAAATTTCTCAATAATATTGACCCTAGGGTAAAACTTTTAACGTTAATAATCTTGATGGTGCCGGTGTTTTTAACGTTTAATCCTCTATTTTATATTGCATTGTTTGCGTTTCTCTTAATGCAAACATTTATGTTAGCTAATAGTAGAAGGATATTTTTCTCATTAAAAGGTATAGTTAAGCTTCTCATAATGTTTTACATCGTAATTTACATATTCAATGCTTATCCTAACTTTTTAAATTTAGAAGCAGCTTATCTCTCATTCATTTCAATATTTAGGTTTTTCCTGCTAGTGTACATGTTTACACTTTTCTTTACAACTACATACACTGATGATTTAGCTCAGGCTCTTTATAAACTAAAAATACCCTATCACATAGCTTATGCTCTTGTCTTATCT
>Ga0180301_10000235_pt1 | contig 42299 bp, 42 predicted proteins | sample GuaBasSediGuay16_FD_121797 | JGI IMG/M metagenome (GOLD analysis project Ga0180301, IMG submission 121797) | Subseafloor sediment microbial communities from Guaymas Basin, Gulf of California, Mexico - Guay16, Core 4569-2, 12-15 cm | ecosystem: Environmental > Aquatic > Marine > Hydrothermal... | reverse complement strand
TTCTTGCGTTCTGTTATATCTCGCAAAATTCCTATAAAGGAAATGGGCTTGCCGTTTAAATCCAATATTGCTGAAACGCTCAAAACACCAAAAAAAACACTTCCATCCCTTTTTCTAAAAACATATTCCTGATTCTTTACAATCTTATGTTGTAATACCTTATTAAAATCCTCCTCAATCCTTTCTCTGTCTTTGCTATCTATAAAATCGAAAAAAATATTGTGGCCAACCATTTCTTCCAGATTCGTATATCCAAAAATATACGCTGCCATGCGGTTAGCTACTATAATATTTTTATCAATATCACAAAGAATAATGGCATCAGGAGAAGCTTCTACAAGACTTCGATATAGGCTCATTTCTAAACGAGCATCGTCTTTGGCTGTATTGGAATACGTAAGGGCTCTCTCTAACTCTTTTATCCTCTCCTTTAATCTTTCTATATCACTCATATCTTATTTCTTATTTAATTTCCCTTTTTTCTCGCAAAGTTATTAACACCTCTTCTAGCTGAGAAGATATTTTCTGTAATAATACCAATTGCTTCTCCTGAAATGCAATTTGTTCTTTTTGAATCTTCCTGGCCTCTTTAGCTAAGTTTGACATTTCTGCTATCTTACTCAAATCGAACATAATACCTCCTCCCTTAGATTTAATTATATAAATAGACTAGTATTTATCCTTTACTTTTCTCTTCTGATAGACTCTATTATCTATGTCGACTTCTTTGAAAATCAGCTTTGCCTCAGAAATAATAGTCTCTGACTTGCCAATAACAAGATAACCATTATCTTTTAAGGAGTGATAAAATTTGTTGAGAATAGTCTCCTGTAATGGTTTTGTAAAATATATAAAAACATTCCTGCACAAAATTAAATCCATCCCTGGCAAAAAATTATCATTTATCAAGTCCTGTCTCTTAAAGATAACTTTTTTCTTCACATGTTCTTTGACTAAATATTTCCCTTCTCCTTGATATTCAAAGTATTTTTTCAAGAGTGTATCAGAAACATTTTTTAGACGGTAAGGGTCATATTCTCCCTTTTGCGCATCATAAATACTGGCTGTATCAATATCCGTAGCATATATTTCTACAGGAGTTTTTGACCCTATCTCTTCAATGAGAATAGATAAAGAATAGGCTTCTTCTCCCTTCGCACAACCCGCACTCCATATCTTCACTTTTGTTGTCTGATTTTCCCTCAAAATTTTCCTGCTAAGAATTTCTCTTATAACCTCCCATACCGTTAAATCACGAAAAAACTCAGACACATTTATTGTCAACACATCAAAAAGTTTCTTATATTCATCTGGATTAGCTGCCAGTACACTAAGATACTCTCTATACGAATTCAAATTACGTGCTCTTAACCTCAAAGCTACTCTTCTTTTCAAGATATTTCTATGATAGCGAGAAAAATCCAACCCTCTATCTTGATAAATCCTTTCTAAAAGCTGGTTAAAACCAGCTTCGTGGTCTAGCTCTATCTTATGAGGAGGATTCTTGCTTACATATGCAATTGCTTTGATGGTTTCCTGCATAATGCGTTTAAGATAGGTATTATTAACCCTCTTTATAATCTCTTCATATCTGAAATGGTCGGGATTCACAAAGAAAACTGGAAGATTCTTCAAAACCATCTCTTTCATAGCTTTCTTGCATAAATCACACCTACAAATATCAAACCTTAAACCTGTAGTCCTGTCAATAAGGTCTTTAACTGTCTCCTCAAAGATATTTACCTGTCTGCTCATTATGTTTAACCTTTCTCGGTTACTCTTAAGACCTCCTCAACAGTAGTTAAACCTTCTAATAGCTTAGAGATTGCCGAGTCTCTTAATGTTTTTAATCCTTCTTTTACCCCTTGTTCTCTTATTTCATCGGCAGAAGCCTTCCTTAAAACAAGTTTTTGGATTGAAGGAGAATTTTTAAGCAACTCAAAAATACCGAGCCTGCCTTTATAACCGTTATTGGCGCACAAACGACATCCTCTGCCACGGAAAAACTTTAATCCCTCCTTTGGCCCCAACGCCAAGCTCTCCAAAACTTCTTTAGAGGGAACGTACTCTTCTCTACAATGAGTACATATCTTTCTCACCAACCTCTGTGCTAACACCCCCAGCAACGAAGAGGAAACCAAAAATGGTTCTATTCCCATCTCTACTAACCGTGTAAAAGCTGTGGGGGCATCGTTGGTATGTAATGTTGAGAAAACCAGATGACCTGTTAACGCTGCCTGAACTGCAATCTCTGCTGTCTCAACATCACGGATTTCTCCTACCATTATAATATCCGGGTCTTGCCTTAAGAAAGAACGCAAAGCAGTAGCAAAAGTAAGCCCTATCTTTGGATTTATAGGAACCTGGCGCATCTGAGGAAACTGGTACTCTACAGGATCTTCGACAGTCATTATATTTACATCCTCTTTGTTGAGTTTCTTTAGGGCAGAATATAAAGTAGTAGTTTTACCACTTCCCGTAGGACCTGTAACAAGAATAATTCCATAAGGCTGGTTTATTAAATCTATAAAGTCTTTGTACTGCTGGGGAGAAAAACCAATATTTTCTAGTCCTACTGTCATACTGCTCTTGTCAAGAATACGCAAGACGGCATTTTCTCCATGCACCGTAGGACAGGTAGAAACACGAAAATCTATATTCTTATTACCTACGCGCATAATAATTCTTCCATCCTGAGGAAGACGTTTTTCAGCTACATCAAGACCAGACATTATCTTAAGACGGGATATCACCGCTGCTTGGAGGTATTTTGGCAAAGACTCCTGACGATACAGAATGCCATCGATACGGTAACGTATTCCCAAAAACTTTTCTTCAGGCTCGATATGAATATCCGAAGCATTATGCTCAATAGCTTTTACAATAATAAGATTCACCAGTTTAATAATAGGTGCTTCTTCTCCTAAGTCCTCAACTTCTTTCAACTTATCTTTATCTAGAGCAGAAACTATCTCCTGAAGAGAACCACTCGTTCCATAATACTGCTCATGAGCTTTATGAATATCCATCTCATCAGCTAAAACCGGCTCAATCATGCATCCTGTAATGCGCTGTAGTTCATCAAGCACAAAAACATTGGTTGGCTCAACCATCGCCACAGTTAATATATTTTCTACTTTAAACACAGGAATAAGCTTATACTGACGCGCAATATGCTCAGGAACAAAACTTATAACCTCAGGGTCAATAATATAAGATGCCAAATCAAATCTACTAACGCCTATCTGAGTAGCTAAAGCGTAGTCTAATTCCTCTCTTGATATAAAACCTTTCTTGATTAAAATTTCACCTAATTTTTCTCCCGTTAGGGCCTGCTCTTTTAAGGCCTTCTCCAACTGCTCCTCATTAATATACCCTGCCTCTACTAAAATCTCACCCAACCTCTTCCTTTCTTTAGCCATAAGATAACCTCTCTCTTTCTATAATACCCAATAAACCTGTTTTTTCAAGGCTGCATAAGAAGACTATTTCCACACCCCTTCTATCTTTTCTTTACAGAACTTGCATTTACCATCAACAATGTTATTTTCAAGTATAGTATACCCTGAACGTCTTATAAGAACCTCTCCGCAATGAGGACAGAATGTTGATTCCTCCTCTATACCCGGCACATTGCCAATATATACATACTTAAGACCAACCTCTTTGGCAATATGATAAGCTTTCTTAAGGGTAGCAATAGGTGTGGGGGGGATATTTCTCAATTTAAACTGAGGGAAAAACCGGGAGAGATGTAAAGGAACATCAATCCCCAAATTATCTCTTATCCACTCACACATCATTCTAATCTCTTTCTCCGAGTCATTCTTGGTAGGAATTACAAGGGTGGTTATTTCTAAATGCACCCCTGACTCTTTGATTGCCTTAATGGTCTTAAGTACAGGCTGAAGACTGGCGCCATTTCCCAGTTTATTATAAAACTCTTCACTAAACCCTTTCAGGTCCACATTTACAAAATCCATATATTGAAGCAAAGCTTTAAGAGGGGTAGGATTTATGTACCCACAGGTATGCATACCTACATGCAAACCTTCATCCTTGGCGAGTTTTGCTATATCCAGCATATATTCATAAAACACTGTTGGTTCTGTATAGGTAAATACTATACTGGGAACATTATACTTCTTCGCTAAAGCTACTATCTCAGAAGGAGTAGCGTAATAGTTAATTGTTTCATCGGGCTTTTTCTGAGAAATGTTCCAGTTCTGACAGAAAACACAGCGCAAATTACATCCTGCCACAGCAATAGATAAAGCACCTGTTCCTGGAAGCACATGAAAAAACGGTTTCTTCTCAATAGGGTCAATGGCTATAGCTACAGGGTTGTTGTAGCCCAAAGTAAATAACTTTCCGTTATGGTTTATTCTCACCCCACAGTATCCCCGTCTGGAAGGAAAAATTATACACTTACGGGGACAGAGAAGGCATTGTACATTTTTATCCTCTAGCTTTCTCCAATAAAGAGCCTCCTTTTCTTGAGAAAAACACACACCATCTATAAGGAAAATAATAATGGCGATTAAGAAAAGCTTCTCCTTAAACATAACTTGGTTATCTCAATCTACTGAAACTCACAAGGAGACCGCAAATAAACAGCATAAACCCTAATACGAACCCACTTACATAAAAACCATAAAGAGGTATAAATATAAAACTCAAAGCTACACCTCCCAGTGCTCCTCCTAGAAGGTCAAGAAAATAAAACAATCCTACTCTTGATAGACTCCTATCGTTTCTTATTCTATTATACAATTTATTTACCAAAGGAAAAGAAAAACCTGCTATTAATCCCATAAAGACGGGGAAAATGTAAACTAACCCTTCTGCTGCAGAGGGTGCTTTAATAAGCTTTTCAAATATATAAGGTAATAGAGAAACTAGACTCCCCCCGAAGAACATAAGAAGAATCAGATTCTTTACGCCAACGTGCTCAGACTGTCTATTAAACCAATATGCCCCCCCTGCTGACCCCAACATAAACATAGCGGTTATGAGCCCAATCTTATGATAAACATACCCATAGACTATCTGAAACCCCAATATAGATAATATCACCACACCCATACCTGCTGCACCCATACTGAATACAGAAAGTGACAACAACGACGATACCTTTCTAGCAAAAAACAACAACACAACAAAAACAAACAAGAAATACACCCATGGTCTAACACAAGTTAGAAACCTCAATAAAGCATTTGCAGACGAACGAAAATGAGAAGCAAAGAACATTATCCCATAGTAATAACCGATTGGCTCAAAGTCATAATTGAACCTTACAGATTTTACATTTTCCAAAGTTCTATATAAGTAGTCTATATGCCAAGGTAGAAACCGTGCCTTAAAATAATACTTATTTACAAATTGTGTTTTAATTCCATAACTCTTAAGACGCTGGGCAAGAACATTATCGTTATAAGTAAGGAAATCTCCCAGGGCAGCAATCATGCGCAATTTATTACCCGGAATAAGCAAAACATGAGGAAAAACTCTCTTCAGTGTTTTATATATACTGGCATTAAAAACTCTCATTTCTTTTGTTAAATAATCTTCTTTGGAAGGAAGGGTAAAAGAGAACACACCGTCAACTTGCAGTATTTCTCTTATCCTAGTAAAGAACTCGTATGTATAGAACCTGTTAAGATAAGCAGTGTAAGGAGGAGGGCTGTTAAGCATAATAACATTGAATTTCTCTCCTCTGTAATGATTAAGAAAGGTACGGGCTTCTAAATTTATTACCTTAACCCGTTTATCAGAAAGGGCCTTTTTATCAATAAAAGGAAGATGCTTCTTAACAAAAGAAATAAGTAAAGGGTCTAATTCTAGATAATACACCTCCTTAACAGGATATTTAAGAATCTCGTACATTAGACCCTTTAACCCTTCACCAATAATTAAAACACGCTCTACTTTCTGAGACTCCAGGAATGTAAAATGCACAGCCTCTTCACAATCCATCCTGAAAGGAAAACTAAAACCGAACAGTCCATTTTCATATAAAGTATAGGTGTCTTTGTATTTGGTAAGATAAAGATTGCCGTATAAAGAGGATTTCATATCTACAATGTTAAATCCTTTCCATTCTCTCTTAACAAGGTAATCTTCTAAAGAAGGAACAGTAAATATAAGTGAGGCTATCAGAAAAATCAGCAACCTGTAAGAAACTCTTCGCATTAAACCCTTCGTCTCTGCAGACAAAACATATATAATAACCGCTATGTTTACAAGAAAAACAATATAGAGATTCTCCAAGGGACTTAAAAGAAAAACAAACAAGAAAGAAAAAGCTATCCCTCCCAACATATCTCCCACAGAATCCAAAGCATACACAAGACCTATGCTCCTACCAGACAAGGAAATTTGAGATATTTTAATACATAGGAAAAATAAGAAACCATTCAATAAGGCAAAGGGAAAAAATACAAATGCAGATATAGAAAACATATCAAAAAGAGAAATTATCTCCCCTGGTTCAAAATTAAAAACAACTCTAATATTTCTAATTAGAAACAACTCCAAAAGAATTGATACGGAAAAAAGTAAATAAACTGAATAGAAAAGATTCACTGGTAATGATTTCCTGGAAACAACCTTTTCTGCCCATAAACTCCCCAATCCTGTCCAAAACATCCAGAAAGCAAGGATAATGCCAACAACAATTTCGTTGCCGTAGAATACAACGAGAAGTTCTCTAACAAGAAGGCTCTGACTAAATATAGAAGAAAAGCCAATAAGTACAATTATTCCTTTGTATCTCCTTAAAATAATATTACTCATAGTATCTTTAAGTATAACCAATATCTATTTAAACTTCAAGAAGCTCTATTAAGCTTTTCATTGTTAGAGCTGTAAAGAACAACTACAGCCTCACTATTATAAATCTTAGAAGTCCTCTATAAGAACATATTGGAAGATACCATCCCCTTAAAAGCTCCAAAGAAAAATAAGCCTAAAAGGTAAAACTTCCTCCTTAAAGATATTGCCACCGTATACTGTATCCCTTCCCTGATAGTGTTCAGTTTTTAATCTTGAGAATAAAAGATAAGTAAGATAGGATATTAATGGTGGGTTGTTAAAGGCGAATTTTCATCTGTTCTTCTATATTCTGAAGGCTATCTTTCTCAGTGTTAATCAATATCCCTAATTTTTCTCTCTCTTCTTTTAAAGAATCATACATTGATTTCAAATGCATATATCGCGACTCAAATTCCCGGCGCAAGCTCTTTAGTTTCTTTCTGGGCAACTCTACCAATTTCTTTTCTTTGCTTTTTTTAAGATACCACGCTCCTATTCTTTCTTCTTCTTTTTTCATCTTAGCAAGATTGCTTTTATCTACAATAGTAGGAGAGACAAAAATAATGAGCTCCTTTTTATCTTTAATGTCTTTTTTGCTCCTGAAAAAAGGACCCAGAAATGGCATATCACCCAGAAGAGGAACTTTTGTTTCTTGTTTTATTAACTGGTCTTTAATCAAGCCGCCAATAATAAGGGTCTGATTATTTCCAATCACAACTTTTGTAGATGCTGTTCTTTTATCGATTATAGGTACGGTATAAGGAACGCTAGTCGTCCCTTGTACTACAGTAAGCTCAAAATCTCCTACCTTTTCACTCACCTCTGGCTCAAGCAACATCGTAATCTTATCATCAGAATTAATCACCGGCGTAACTTTTAATATAATACCCACATCTTCAAAATGAATTTCCCACGTAACAGCTACCCCTCCATTATCTAATACTTCTACCTCAGGCTCAGCCCACGGCAAACTTTGAACAATCTTTATTTCTGCAGGGCGATTATTCACAGTAGTAACACGAGGAGCAGAGAGCACATTTGTCTTTAAAGAATTTGCTAAAGCATTTAATACAACATTAATATTGTCATCAAAAATAGTTACAGTAAAAGGGGATTCTTGTGTCCCTGTGGCAGTATGAGGAGGCCAAATCGTATTCTTAAAAGGTATCTGCTGCTCTAACGCCCCTCCCTGAGAAGAACCTACTCTAAACTGCCCCATTTCAAGACCCTGCCTTTGAGCAAAAGCTTGCCAGTTGATACCTAAAGCGTTCTCTCCTGTCAATTGTACCTCTACAAAACGCGCCTCAATAAGCACCTGCTTGGGCTCTCTATCTATAACATCAAGATATTTCTCTACCTTTTTAATATTATCTGAATAGTCAATAACCATAATCGAGTTCGGCTCAGACCCAAAGAGAACCTTACCCTTATCCGAAAGCAACTGTAAAATAGTGCTGGCAACCTGAAAGTTATAATTACTCTCTTCCTCTGAAGACTGCTGTTGAGAGCTACTCGAAGAACTCTGTGATGACTCTTGAGAGCTTGAAGTTACTGCTCCCACTATTTGAGTAGCATCCAAATACTTCAGCTTAAAACTCCGGGAAGAAATATTAGAATGCACCCTTATTATATTGCCCTTTTTCTTAAGAGCAAGGTTAGATACCTCAGCAATACTATTCAAAGCCTCATCCAAAGAAACATTGGTAAAGGATGCAGTAATTGTGCCCTTAATATTGGAGTCCACAATTATATTCAGATGATAATCATGAGCTAAAACCCTGAAAAGGTCATATAAAGGAACATTTCTTAACTCAATAGAGTAAAGATTCTTTCCCTCTGGCAAAGGCTTAATCTCAAGAATAGGTTTTTCTTCAAGATTCTTCTCCTCGACACTCTCCTCCTTCTGGTCAACAGCCTCATCCTGAGCAAAGGTTGTTCTCATAAAACCTAAAGAGGCAAATAATATAAAGTAAATAAGTGCCGTTAAATGTTTAAGCCGTTTTAAACAGAAATTTTGCATTATTATCATTTATTGGACCCTTTATCCCCTATATCATCAGATACCCAACCCAAAGTATAGGTAACCTTGCGGGCTTCCAAAACCACCCTGTCAGGCTTAATTTCTTTTACTTTCTTATTGTCAATAAAATCACCCTCTTTAAGAATATAACCATTGATAACTGCTCTACTGCGTCCCGGAGAGTAAAATATAGCAGAAAGTCTAAGCCCCAATTCTTTATCATAATATAGGCTGCCAAACCTTTCTTCTTCTTCTTTAGTCAGAAACGGATTAATATCAACTCTACGCTCTATTTTCTTTACCTCCAATAGTTCCTCTTTCGTTTCTTTACTCGCCTTTTCCTTATTTTTGTGGACTTCCTTTAACACCTTTACACCCTCATTAGAAACGCATCCTACAGTTAGAATAAGAAACATTATTCCTAATATCCTCATATTCTTCCTAAAATCTTCTTAAGTTTTGTCAAATCAGCTATTGTGTACTCCCTCCAACCATTGACAAGGTTTCTCTTTGGTTTAGGGAAAACCCCTTTTTTTTCATAACGGAGAAGGGTTTGCTTTGAGATTCCCAATTCCTTAGCTACCTCCTGAGCATTATAGTATTTCTTTCTTCTCATATACTAATAATCTTTGGATATACCTGATATATCTTGATACTACTTATAATACTTAAATACACTTCTATTAAATGATATTTATTAAACGGTGTCAAGAATATTTTTCCCATGTCTAAAGGGTAATGCGCTATATATGGTATGACTGCTACCTATATACCATATATAGCGGCGAGAAAATAGAGGAAAACTAAAAAAAGAGGTCTTTATGAAATACTTTTAAGGTAAGAGGTATAATTCCTTTTTATCTCTTGAAGTGAATCACTGCCAAATTTCTCCAGGAAATTTTCTGTCAATACAATAGCCAGCATATTCTCTACAATTACTCTTAAAGCAACTACTACACATGTATCAGAACGTATAACAGAGGCTTTCTTCTTTCTGTTGGTAGCAAGGTCTACAGAATCTAAAGGAACCCCCAGTGTGGGAATGGGCTTTGCCCCTACTCTTACCACAATGGGCTCACCATTAGAAATTCCCCCTTCAATTCCTCCACAATTGTTGGTTTTGCGGATAAACCCTAATGAAGGTTTCTTAGGATAAATCTTATCATGAGAAAAAGAACCTCTTGATTGAACATACTCAAGCCCACTGCCAATTTCTACGGTCTTTACTGAAGGAATACTCATCATATACCCTGCTATTTGAGCATCAAGTCTTCTATCTAAATGCATGAAACTGCCCAGACCAGGCGGTACCCCCTCTGCCCATGCTTCCACAATCCCTCCCAATGTATCTGCTTCCTTCCTAGCTTTATCTATTTCTTTTATAGCTAAAAGTTCCTTTGTATGGTCAAAAAACGACAATTTAGATTTTTTGGTCTTCTTAAGTATATCCTTTATAGAGCGTGGTCTTAATTTCGAGCGTACTTTACCTACCCCCACAACGAAACTGGCCATTTGAATATTAAAGTTTAGAAGAAACTGTTTGCACACCGCTCCTACACAAACTCTCATCACTGTTTCTCTTGCAGAAGACCTTTCCAGAATATTCCTTATATCAATATCACCGTACTTAAGACTTCCGGCTAGGTCAGCATGGGCTGGCCGTGGCGTAGATATTAAAGGAAGAGTGTCTTTTTCTTGAGCAAAAATACTATAATCTTTATTCTCAACAATCATTGCTATAGGGCTTCCCAGTGTGACTTTATTGCGCAGACCAGATACAATATCTACCCTGTCACTTTCTATAGACATGCGTTTACCTCTGCCATAACCCTGCATACGCCTCTTCAGTTCGTTGTTTATAAATGACTCCTCAATCTTTACACCCTTAGGGAAACCTTCAATTATTGCTACCAAAGCTTTACCATGCGATTCTCCCGCTGTTAGAAACCTCATAATATCTCCTTCTAACCTACATCAATCCTATAAACTTTAATATACTATCCCCCCAAATAAAAGTTATAAAAGTGGCTATGGAAAGATAAGGCAGATAGGGTATAAGGTGTGATTTCTTAAAAATAAGAGCAAACACAGAATAAAACAACGCAATAAAAGGAGCAATAAAAAAAGTAACCACTACTGTCTTAGCGCCCAAGAATACCCCCACCATTCCCATAAAGTCTACATCACCCAACCCTATAGCCTCCTTTTCACCTTCTATGGAGTCTTTTTTTCTTAATGCAAGATACAAAGCCAATCCAATATCTCCTATAAATTTAAAAAAATATGTGAAACCAAATCCGAATATTAAGTTCTTCAATGCCTCTATTATTGCCAGATTATAAATAATTCCTGCATTAAGCTCCAAGACGCTATCATAAAGAGCAAAAAAAAGCCCTACAACAACCCCTATAAAACAAAGATAAACAGGTATAGCATGATAATCAATATCAATGGCAGAAACTACAATTAACAAAGAAAAGAAGAAAGCGAATTTAAAGAAATCTGAAGATAAAAAGAATTTATTGTACAGAAATACAAAAAGAAGCCCTGTTATTAACTCCACAATCAGATAACGGAATGATATTCTGGTATGACAACTTCTGCATTTTCCTCTTAAGATTATATAACTTAAGATAGGAATATTATCATACCACTTTATACAGGCCTTGCATTTAGGACAAAAAGAAGATGGCCTAACAATAGACAAATCCTTAGGCAGCCTATATATACATACATTAAGAAAGCTACCAATGCAGGCTCCAATTGTAAAAGGCAAAATCACACTAAGAAACATCTTGTAGACCTTTCTCTAAAGCCTCTCGCATTACCTCTACAGGAGGATCCTTTTCTGTCCATATCTTAAAAGCGCTAACCCCCTGATATAAAAGCATACCCAATCCTCCCACAGCAGCCTTACATCTTTTTTCTGCTTCACGAACGAGCTTGGTCTTCCTATTATAAACAACATCGTAAACATAAAGATTAGGATGAAGAAAATCTGTATCTACCACCGACTCGCTGTCATCCTTCATTCCCACAGAAGACGCATTAACTAAAAGCCCACACCTATCTATTATATTAACAATTTTTTCCTTTAAAATAAACTCTATTTTTTCTTTAATATAAGGATATTTTATAGAACAGCTTATAAAATGTTTCTCAGCGTCCTTTATGGCATTTTCACTTTTGTCATAGACATATACTTTCTTTATCCCATATTCCTCTTTGGTTAATATAGGTATTATAACTCTTCCTACTCCACCACACCCTACAACTAAAGCCTCCTCTCTCTCGGGAGAGAACTTAAGCTCTTTTTTCAAAGAAATTTCAAACCCATAAGCATCCGTGTTGCAATAAATGCCCCCTCCGTTGGACCGCTTTACTGTATTTACTGCTCCTGATATCTCTACGTAATAATCCTGATGACTATTAAAATAAGGGCTCCTCTGTAATATCTCTTTTGTTCGTACTTTATGAGGAATAGTAACATTAAAACCTATTATATCTTTGGCAAGAATTTTGTTGTTATTTAAATCTCTTACTTCTTTTGCAGGATTAAGAAGGAAATCTTCCAGTTCTTCTGGCAGAACTTCAAAAAGTCTATATTCAGCATCAAACCCCAAAGCACTGAAGGCAGCATTGTGCATCAAAGGAGATAAGCTGTGTTTGACAGGATAACCAATTAAACCATAAATAGCTTTTCCCATTGTAAAAAGCCTGCCTTTCTGAAAGGCAGGACATAGACTTTAGCCCAATTTTCCTATGCTATACACCAACAAGAAATTATAAACACTAAATAATCTTATTTAGAGCATCCAGATATGCCTTAGTAGATGCCTCTAGTATATCTGTACTTGCTCCTCTGCCTGAAGCAGTCTTTCCTAAAAGCTTTATCTCAACATTAACCAGCCCTTGCGCATCTTTGCCTTTGGTGATAGATTCTAATTTATAGTTTAAAAGCTTAGGATGCTTACCAATAATTCTATCAATAGCTTTATAACATGCATCTACAGGCCCATCACCCGAAGAGCGGGATTCAAATGTCTTCTTTCTATACCTTACTTTTACTGTGGCTTCAGGAACTATATCTGTACCAGTTGTAACTCTTACAGAAACCATTTCAAGAGCTCTTTTTTTCCTGCGGCTTTCTTCCTCTACTAAAGCCATCAAGTCATCATCGAAAACTTCTTTTTTCTTATCAGCAAGTTCTTTAAATTTCCTAAAAATAACATTTATCTTTCTTTCGTTTAACTTAAATCCTAAATCTCTAAGACGTCTACTTAAAGCATGCCTTCCAGAATGCTTGCCCAAGACAAGCTCGCTTCTTTCTATGCCTATATCTTTTGGGTTCATTATCTCATAGGTGGTACGTTTCTTTAGAATTGCATCCTGATGTATTCCTGACTCGTGACGAAAAGCGTTCCTCCCCACAATAGCTTTATTAGGCGGAACAACAAAACCTGTCAATTTGCTTACCAAACGCGACGTGCGATATATCTCTTTTGTATTTATATCTGTATAAAGGCGACCAAAAACATCCCTGCGCGTCCTTATAGCCATAACAAGCTCCTCCAAAGAAGCATTTCCTGCCCGTTCACCTATGCCATTTATTGTACAGTGGACTTGCCGTGCCCCTGCTGTGATTGCAGAAAGAGAATTTGCTACTGCCATACCCAAATCGTCATGGCAATGAACAGAAATAACTGCCTTATTTACATTAGGAACATTGCTGTAAATATCTTCAATAAGAGAGTAAAATTCAAAAGGGTATGTATAACCTACAGTATCGGGAATGTTGATAGTCCTTGCTCCTTCTTTAATAGCCACCTCAATAATCTTAAATAGAAACTCTTTATCTGTACGTGTAGCATCTTCAGGAGAAAATTCAATATCATCGCACAATCTTCTTGCCAATCTTGTTGCTTTCTTGGCAATATTGATAATCTCATCCTCCGCCTTTTTAAACTTGTACTTAAGATGAATTCGGGATGTGGCTAAGAAAATGTGAATGCGGGGATGCTTTGCTTTTTTCAAGGATTTACTCGCAGCCTCTATGTCCTTCTTAAGACAACGTGCCAATCCACAAACTGCTGCTTTTTTGATATGCCGTGAAACTAAACTTACTGCATTAAAATCATCAGGGCTAGCAATAGGAAACCCCGCCTCAATAACATCTACTTTGAGCTTCTCCAGCTGATAAGCCACCTCGAGCTTCTCTTCACTAGTTAAAGATGCACCAGGAGCCTGCTCGCCATCCCTTAGAGTGGTATCAAAAATTATTATTTTCTCCTTCATATCTTCTTATCCTCTTCCCTATACCCTACACGCTACATCCTAATTCTATTTAATCCAAGGCATCATCTTACGTAACTTAGCGCCTATTTTCTCAATAAGATGTTCTTTCTCCTGTTTACGAAGAGCACTAAACACAACGCGGTTAGCTTTATTTTCCAGAATCCACTCTCTAGCAAATTCTCCTGACTGAATGTCAGCAAGAATCTTCTTCATCTCTTTCTTTGTCTCCTCTGTAATAATGCGTTTCCCCCTTGTTAAATCTCCGTATTCAGCTGTATCGCTGATAACACAACGCATACCTGCTATACCTTTGGAGTATATTAAATCTGTAATAAGCTTTAATTCATGGCAACACTCAAAGTAGGCAGTTTCTGGCTGGTAACCTGCCTCTACAAGCGTCTCAAATCCTTTCTGGATTAACTTTGTTACCCCCCCGCAAAGAACTACCTGTTCTCCAAAAAGGTCAGTCTCAGTCTCCTCCCTAAAAGTAGTTTCAATAACTCCTGCGCGTGTACCTCCTATTCCTTTTGCATAGGCTAAAGCAATTTTTTTTGCATTGCCTGTCGCATTCTGATAAACTGCCACAAGGCAGGGAACACCTTTCTTCTCCGCGTACATTTCTCTTACCAGTGTCCCTGGTCCCTTAGGAGCAACCATGTAAACATCAATATCCGAAGGAGGAACAATCTGATTAAAATGAATGTTAAAACCATGGGAAAAGCCGATTGCCTTTCCCTTCTTAAGGTTGGGAAGAATATACTTTTCGTAAACTAACGGCTGAACTGTATCCTGGGTAAGGATGTGAATTATATCTGCTTTTTTCGCTGCCTCTGCAGCATCCACAGGGGTAAAACCGTCTTTTCTTGCCTGATTATAGTTAACAGTGCCTTTAAGCTCTGCAACAATAACCTTTATTTTGGAATCCCTTAAGTTAAGAGCGTGGGCTCTGCCCTGTGCTCCATAGCCAACAATCGCTATGGTTTTTTTCTTCAGGATATCCAGACTCACCTCTTTATCATAATAAATCTTCGCCATTTATACCTCCTCTTTAATAAGAACCATTTACTTTGCTATTGCTATTTTTCCGGTGCGAACAAGCTCTTTTATGCCTACTTTCTTTACCTCCTTCAGGATGTGCTCTAAATCGCTATGCTGTGTGCAAACCTCAAGAATAGTGTAATCCTTTGTTTTGTGTGCAACTTTAACGGAATATGTTTTCACCAATTTATCAACTATTGATTTTGTGGCTTTTTTATTGGAAATCTTAACCAATAGAAGCTCTCTGTCAATATAATCCTTGCGGGTAAAGTCAACAACAGTAATAACATCAATAAGCTTATGAAGCTGTTTTTTTATCTGCTCCAACACGCGCTCATCCTGGGCATTAACAACAATAGTCATACAGGAAATCGTAGGGTCCTGAGTCTCGCCAACTGCTAATGAATCGATATTATACCCACGTGCACTAAAAAGAGAGGCGATACGCGCCAGTACACCAAACTTATTCTCTACTAAAGCCTGGATAGTATGTCTCATAACAACTCCTTATGCCATTCCTCCTATCATACGGTTAATTGCCTCTCCTGCAGGAACCATAGGAAACACATTCTCCTCTTCCTCTACCCAGAAATCGGCAATAACCGGACCTTTATGGGAAAGTATTTCTTTAACTGCCTTCTTAACCTCACTTGCCTTCTTTACTCTTAACCCCTTAACTCCGTACCCTTGAGCAATCTTTATAAAATCAGGATTCTTTAAAGGAGTACCTGAGTATCTGCGGTTATAAAATAACTCCTGCCACTGACGTACCATCCCTAAATAATGGTTATTTAAAATAATAACTTTTACCCCAATGTTATAAGTACTTACCGTTGCCAGTTCCTGTATGTTCATTTGAATAGAACCATCTCCGGCAATATCCAAAACAACTGCATTAGGGTTACCCACTTTCGCCCCTATAGCAGCAGGAAATCCATACCCCATCGTCCCCAAACCACCACTTGACAGAAAATGACGGGGAAAATCTATCTTGTAAAACTGCGCTGCCCACATCTGATTCTGCCCCACCTCTGTAGCTACAATCGCCTTACCCTTAGTCTGCAAATACAGTTCTTCTACCACATACTGGGGTTTTATTGTAGCAGTACTCTTCTTATATCTTAAGGGGTGCTTCTTCTTAAGCTCTTTTACCCTCCTAAGCCAATCCTCTATATTTGGAATCTTTCTATCATCTATTTCCTCTATAAGCTGGCCTAAAATATTCCTAACATCACCAACAATAGGAACATCAACCTTGATATTTTTACTAATAGAAGTAGGGTCAATATCAATATGAATTATCTTTGCAGAGGGAGCGAAAGCATCGAGTCTGCCTGTAACACGGTCATCAAAACGGCATCCTACAGAGATAAGCAAATCACTCTCTGTAATCGCTGTATTGGCATACACGGTTCCGTGCATACCCGGCATACCTAAAGAAAGAACGTGTGTTGCAGGAAAAGCGCCTAAACCCATTAAAGTTGTGGCTACAGGTATATTGAGTTTTTCTGCAAAATGACGCAGCTCGTTTGCGCCTCCAGAAATAACAACTCCTCCCCCAGCGATAATTATAGGCCTCTTTGCATTATAGATAAATTTAAGTGCTTTCTTAATCTGACCAGGATGGCCAAAATAAGTAGGTCGATAACTGCGTAAAGAAATATCCTGAGGATATTTAAATTCTGTCTCGTGTAGTTGAACATCGACAGGAATATCAACCAATACTGGTCCCGGCCTACCTGTCCGCGCTAAATAAAAAGCTTCTTTAATCGTAGGAGCTAAATCTTTTACATCTTTCACAAGATAGTTATGTTTCGTTATAGAACGGGTTATGCCTGTAACATCTGCCTCCTGAAAAGCATCGTTGCCAATCAATGATGTTTTAACCTGTCCTGTAAAAGCCACGATAGGAATCGAATCCATATAGGCAGTTGCAATTCCTGTGGTAAGATTAGTGGCCCCCGGCCCACTAGTAGCAATACAGACTCCTGTTTTTCCTGTGGAACGGGCATAACCATCAGCAGCATGGGCAGCAGCCTGCTCATGACGGGTTAAAATAAACTTTATAGGGGTATCATAGAGAAAATCAAAAATAGGAAGTACTGCTCCTCCCGGATAACCAAACATTACCTTTACTTTTTCCTTTAAAAGACTCTCTACAAAAATCTTTGCACCCTTCATATTATAACTTTCCTCCTGATTGTAGGTATTGTATCACTTTCTTTATGTCAACCATAATTAAAACACAAAACTTCAGTCTTTAAATACTGCTCCCTTGGAAGCTGAGCTAACCATCTGGGAATAACGGTAAAGGTAACCTGCCTTTACCTTAAGAGGCATCAATCTCATTTTCTTCTTTCTACGAGAAATCTCTTCCTTAGATATTAACACTTCTATCTTTCTTTTAGGGATGTCAATAGAAATTTTATCGCCATCTTTTAGATAGGCAATTAAACCTCCTCTTTTTGCTTCAGGAGATATGTGCCCAATACATGGACCACGAGTTCCACCAGAGAACCTTCCGTCTGTAATCAAAGCTACGTACTTATGTAACCCCATACCCACAATAGCACTGGTAGGAGAAAGCATCTCTCTCATTCCCGGCCCTCCACAGGGCCCTTCATATCTTATCACTACAACATCGCCTTTTCTTACCTTACCCCTTATTATTGCCTTCATGGCTTCTTCTTCAGCATTAAAAACACGGGCACGTCCCGTAAATTTAAGCATATCATCATCAACTGCAGACTGCTTAACTACGCATCCTTCTTCCGCTAAATTACCATAGAGAACAGCAATGCCACCTTGCTTATGATAAGGTTTGTTCTTAGGCCTTATGATATCATTATCAAATATTTGAGCATGCCTGGCTATTTCTTTTATGCTCTTGCCACAAACAGTAATACTATCCTCTATATCATTAACTAACCTCTTTAATACGGCAGGTATTCCTCCCGCAACGTCCAGATCCTCCATAAAATAATCTCCGCCAGGACGTAAATTGGAAATATGAGGAGTAACTCTGCTTATACGGTCAAAATCTTTTAGGCTCAAATCCACCTCTGCCTCATTAGCAATAGCCATAAGATGAAGGACTGTATTGGTAGAACCCCCTAATGCCATATCAACCCTTATTGCATTCTTCAAAGCTGCCTTGTTTACAATATCCCGCGCCTTTATATTCTTTTCCACCAGCCTCACAATCCTCTGGCCACTTTCATAAGCAATTCTTTGTTTGCGTGCTAAACAGCAGGCGTTGCTGCACAATAAGGTAAAGATAAACCCATTGCCTCTGTTAAACACGCCATAGTATTGGCGGTATAAAGGCCCTGACAAGAACCACAAGAGGGACACGCCTCCATCTCTAAGAACTGTCTTTCTTTTTCTGTAATCACTCCTGCCTTAGACCTTCCCACTGCCTCAAAAGTATCTCTAACCAAAGAAAGTCTTTTTCTTCCCATATGGCCTGCTAACATAGGCCCGGCGGTAACCACAATCGTAGGAATATTTATCCTCAATGCCCCCATAATCATTCCTGGGGTAATCTTATCGCAATTAGTAAGAAGAACTAAACCGTCTAAAGCATGAGCAGAGGCAATACTTTCAATAATATCAGCTATCAACTCTCTTGAAGGTAAAGATTGTTTCATACCGGCATGTCCCATCGCTATACCATCACATATGCCCGGCACCCCAAAAACAAAAGGAGTACCACCCCCATTCTCTATACCTCTCTCAACATAACGCTCTAAGATGCGCATATTGGTATGGCCAGGAATAAGGTCTGTGAAAGAGGAAGCAATACCAATAAAAGGACGCCTCATGTGAGAATGACTTATCCCTGTTCCATACAGCAGAGCACGATTAGGCATCCTTTCCAGACCCTTCTTCACTTTATCTGACTGCATAAAGCCTCCTCTTGACACTTTTCTTTTTCCAATAAAACTATCTGGCTAGTCCGCCCCTTCCAGAGAACCCAAATCCTTTTCTTCTTTGAGAAAATCCTCTCTCTTCTTTTCTACAACAACAGGCTTAATGTATTTATCAACCAAAGGCTTTGTATCTTTAATGTTCAACTGGTCAAAAAGAAAAGCAAACTCCTCCTCTAATACTTGCGATATCTTGTTTCGTAGCTCACGCGGCAAAGAATAAATCTCTCTTTTAAAAGGCCCCAACGCTTTTTTCCTTGTTTTATAGATAAACTGGTCATCGGTCTGGTCTGGTTTTCTCTCGTTACTACAATTTGCATGTAACCATCCGTAAATCTTCTCCTTCAAGGGCAAAGGCAAATAATCGTAAACTATATTCTGAAACTGCGTAGCTAAATGTATCTCTGCACACCCTACTTCTGGAAAACGATGGAAAGCATCATTGGGTAAAGTTGAGGCTCCATGCTGAACAGCTCCTGCCATACCGAATTCTTTACGTGAAATCTCTGAAAGTTCTCTTAAGGTATCGAAATCTATCTTAACTTTAGCAATAGACCCATCGGGTAAAACTACTCCTCCATGAGTAGTTCCTGTTTGAATACTTATCTTGGAAATCCCTTCTAACCCGTTAATCTGGGAAATATAACCTTTCATAAATGCGCGCAGTTCCTGGGGCGTAGAATTTTTTCCTCCTACTTCACCAATTTCTCCTCCAATAGAGACCTCAATACCCTCTGGCTGCAATTCTCTTATGAACTTAGTAAAAAAAGCACATACCTCATAATTAAGCCTCTGTTGCTCATCAATTGTAGATTTAGATAAATCGACTAATGTTGACGAATCAATATCAATGTTGTAAAAACCTGCTTCTATAGCTTCACTTATCAAGTCTTTAAGCTGGCTTAATTCCTTATCTCTATCGGAAAGAAAATTCTTTGCCTTTAATTGGAAATGGTCTCCCTGGATAAACACCGGCCCCTTATAACCCTCCTTTATAGCTGCAAGAAGAATACATGATGTATACTCAACAGGCCTCTGGGATGTATAACCTATCTCACTTTTAGCAATCTCAAAAATAAACGCACCAGCATTTATCCTATTTGCTACCCTAAATACTGCCCGTGCCAAGTCATAAGTAAGGGTACGTAGATTCATTGCCGGAACCGTAAAATGTGTCAAATCTTCTTTTGCCCGGGAAACATAAAGTGTATGAATAGAAGATGGCATAACCCCAAACTTAACAGCCGCCTCATAAGCTACCCAATAGCACAACCTTTTAAGGTGAAAAGAGTTACTTAAGATTATAGTGTCCATGAGGTTATCTGCCATTTTTTCTTTAAAAAGCTGATTGTCTTTAATATTAATCTTACCCTTCTCTAAAGCAATAATATCGTTATTGAACAACTCGTACTCATCGCGGTAAATCATCAGAACCTCCTTAGGGTTAAATTATTCCTCTAAAAACAAGTGGAATATTATACACCAAAATTATAATTATGTAAGGATTTTTATAAGTTTGTAATATTCTTCTAATCTCTCCAGTTTTTTAGGCTTAACAGCAACTTCAAGAGGCACTGTGACCAATTGGTAGTCTTTTATCCCCACACACACACCTGTATTACCATTAAGCATACACTCAAGCGCATACTTGCCCAGCCTTGCCGCCATTATTCTGTCTAAAGCAGTGGGCCGGCCGCCTCTCTGAATATGCCCTAACACTGCTACCCTTGTCTCCAAGTTGGTTCTTCTTGTAATAACATCGGCGATATCGCGAGCATGAGCTTTTCCTTCTGCAACAATAATAATCCAGCTGATTTTCCCTTTACTCGAACCCTCTTTCATCTCTTTACACATTACATCAATATCAAATTCCTTCTCGGGCAGAAGTACTTCTTCGCACCCTCCTGCTAAAGCAATATTAAGGGCAAGATACCCACACTCTCTTCCCATAACTTCAACCACAAATATCCTCTCTAAACTCATTGCTGTATCTCTTATCTTATCCAAAGCATCTAAAGCGACATTTAAAGCAGTATCTGCGCCAATTGTTAAGTCCACTCCGTTTACATCATTATCAATTGTAGCAGGCACTCCTACAACCTTTATACCGTATTTACTAGCTAGAATATGTGCTGCTGTTAAAGAACCGTTGCCGCCTATAACAATTAGACCGTCTATTTTGTTTTTCTTAACTGTATCCGCTGCTTTTTCCTGTCCTGCTTCCATATAAAAACGTTTACAGCGTGCTGTCTTAAGAATAGTCCCGCCTAAATTTATTATCCCGGAGACCGAGCGCCTATCCAGTTTAACCAGCTCTCCTTCTATAAGCCCTTCATAACCCCGGTATACCCCCACAACCTCAACGTTATACATAAATGCAGTACGCACAACAGAACGGATACAGGCGTTTATGCCAGCACAATCTCTAGTAAGGATACCTATTCTTTTCATAAAAACTAATCCAGGCCGTATAAGGGCTTATCTTTAGGATAAACAACAGTATAACTTACAGTTACTTCCTTCTTTTGATGGGGTTGAAGCGTAAGTTCCCACAGCATTACACCTTTTTTATCTTTATAGTTTTCTTCTTGAGGTGAAGGTACCATTTTTACATCTTTTACAGTTATCATATCTGTTTTTGAAACAGGAACAGCATCAAAAAAATCAATTTTAACATTTTTCTCTTTAAGGTTTTCTATTATAATTCTATATGTCAGTTTCCTCACAATATTCCGTCTCTCAATCTTTCCGAAAAACATCTCTTCTTTTTTATCTTCTATCTTTTCCCTCTTAATCTTAACTTCCCTGTCTATTCCCAGATTAACCAGAAAATCCTCACCAGGTTTTTTCTCCTGAAGCACTGCCTTACCCACGTACCTTCCTTCATGATAGATTTGCAAAACCCCTGAAAGAAGTTCACTGTCGGAACTTGCTTTACATACTAAAAAAGCATAGGGAGTACCTGAAGAAACAGCGTAATGATAGATTTCGCCTTTAATTTTCTTGGAAAAGATAGGATAAGTAGACTCTTTATCCTTTGATTTTATGGTAACTTTGTGGGGTAAAGTATATTCGAAAGAAAAAGAAAGCCTTCTTCTTACTGATGAAACAAAAGAAGCTTTTTCTGGAGCAATTTTACTCTTAATTTCTTCTGCCACAGTAGATTTATCAACACTGCCAACCGCTAATGACTTTAGCCAAGCTCTACCTCCTCCTTGAGTAGCACCCTCGTTAAACTTTCTAAATTGTGGCCTTAAATATAAATATCTACTTTGAGGTTTAGGCAGGTTATGTCCTTCAAAAGGTGCGACATTCGACACAGTTAACTCTACATTATCCCAATTCTCTCCTGTCTTCTGGTAGATACGGGCAAACATAACCAGATTTATATCTTTCCCGGGCAAAACATTAATTTTATAAAGAGGTCTCCACCATGCTCTTCTTACAATATAAGATACTTCAATATTTATCTGTTGCTCTCTTTTAGAAGCAAATAGAACTTCTATAACCCTTTTTATCTTTGTTTTGCTTCCCGCAAGAGATGCTAACTGCTGACGCAAGACTTCAATATCTCTATCTAAATCCTCTATTTTCTCTTCTAATGATTGCTTCTTTGTATTTATTTCCTCATAAGAAGAACCAAGAAACTGCAGTATATTTCTTAAATCTTCTGTTTTGGGAAAATTGGTAACAATCTCTTTGGGCAGTTGTGAGTTAGAAAAGTCAATAAGAGAATTGAGAAACTGCTTCTTCTTATCCAGAACCTCTATGTTACTGTAAAGGCTCCTTTTTTCTCTCTCTAAACTCTTAATCCTTTCTTCTATATTCTTTATATTCTCCTGAGAGGGTTCTTTCAGAGGAACTGTTGTAAACTGGACACCCAGTATTTCTCCTTCCCCTTCAACCTCTGCCATAAGCGAATTTTCGTCTACATTAAATGCTGTGCTTTCAAGAAAAATTTTATTCACCCCTCTTTTAACCTTAACCAAAGCCTGACGGGTAACTTGTGCCTGGTCAGAAAAAAGCACAACTTTTTTAACAGAGCTTTTCGCTATATCCTCTGCGTATGATGATAAAAAGAGTATTAAGAAAACGCCTATAAGAACCATCGTTTTCCTCATAAACTTCCTCCTCGATTCTATAAGCCTATCTTATGTTCCCTCCTGCCAGCTAGAAAGATACCGTTGCTGAGATAAACTTAGCTTATCTATCCTGATTCCTAATGCTTCTAATTTAAGAGAAGCTACCTTCATATCAATCTCATAAGGGACAGAATATACTTTTTTCTCCAAAGAAGAATAGTTATTAACGATATATTCGCATGACAACGCCTGATTGGCAAAACTTAAATCCATAACTTCTGCAGGGTGTCCTTCAGCACAGACTAAATTAACAAGCCTTCCTTCTGCTAAAACATATATTCTTTTTAAACGCAACCCACTACGCCTGAGGGATGACTTTACTGCATATTCTGTAACCAAAGGCTTCACCTCTCTTTTTCTGACAGCAAGGGTATTTAAAGCTTTTAAATCAACTTCTACGTCAAAATGACCAGCATTAGCAAGAATGACCTTATCCTTCATAAGAAGAAAGTGTTTTTTTGTAATAACATCTTTGTCGCCTGTAGCAGTAACAAATATGTCGCCGATTCGGGCTGCCTCAACTAAAGGCATAACCCTAAAGCCATCCATTACTGCCTCAAGAGCATATAAAGGGTTAACCTCACAGACAATGACATTAGCTCCTAATCCCTGGGCACGCCGCGCAATGCCTCTACCGCACCATCCGTAGCCACATACAACAAAAGTACTCCCTGCAATCAGCTTGTTTGTAGCACGGATAATACCATCTAAAGTAGACTGCCCCGTTCCATAGCGATTATCAAACAGATGCTTGGTATAAGCATCATTAACGGCGATTATAGGATAAAGCAATCTTCTTTCCTCCTCTAAAGCCCTTAACCTTATTACTCCTGTGGTAGTTTCTTCAGTACTGCCCCAGGGAAGATGTTTTACTTTTCTGTCCTTACGTTTTACGAATTCCTTATGAATAGTAGAAACCAAGTCTGCCCCATCATCCATCGTAATATTAGGATTAATTGACAGAACAGAATAGATATGTTTATAATAAGTTTTTCTATCTTCATTATTGATAGCAAAAACAGGGATATCAAAATCATACACTAAAGATGCGGCCACATCATCCTGGGTGGATAAAGGATTTGACGCACAAAGATTTATATTTGCACCTCCCTCTTTAAGAGTAATTGCTAAGCTTGCTGTTTCTGTTGTGACATGCAAACATGCGGCTATATTAATATTTTTTAGTGGTTTTGATTTCTTGAACCTTTCTCTTATAAGCTCAAGAACAGGCATTCTCTGCAGTGCCCACTCAATACGTTTCTTGCCTTCTTTCTTAAACAACTTATTCTTTATATCATACTTCATAATTCTCCTTATATTTTAAAAAACCTTCTTAACTCTTCTTTCTTATCAGTTTTTTCCCAGCTAAAGCTTTCCTCGCTTCTTCCAAAATGTCCATAAGAAACGGTTGCCTTATAAATTGGCTTAAGCAAATTTAAAGCTTCTATAATTCCTTTGGGAGTTAAAGGGAAAATCTCTCGTACTGCCGACGGGATTCTATCTTCATCTACCTTTGCCGTCCCTTTTGTGTCAACCATAACCCCCACAGGGTCAGCAACGCCAATACAGTAGGCAAGCTCCACTTCACATTCATCAGCTAATCCTGCCGCAACAATGTTTTTGGCAATATACCGCGCCATATACGAGGCAGAACGGTCAACTTTAGTGGGGTCTTTTCCGCTGAAACAGCCTCCTCCGTGCCGCGCCCATCCGCCGTAAGTATCTACCATAATCTTTCTTCCCGTAACCCCTGTATCGGCAACCGGCCCTCCTACCTCAAACCTTCCTGTAGCATTAATAAAAACCTTGGTGTTTTTATCTACGAGCTCTTTGGGTAAAACTTCATCAATTACAAGTCTCTTTATATCTTCCCGTAAAGTTTCTGTCTTAACAGAACTGTTATGGTGCGCTCCTATGATAACTGCCTCTATACGCTTGGGGCCTTTCCCATTATATTCTACTGTAACCTGTGATTTGCCGTCAGGCCATAAATAATCCACAATTTTTTCTTTCCTTATATAAGAGAGTCTTCTTACAAGCTTATGAGAAAGCATAATAGGAAGCGGCATTAACTCCTCGGTTTGCTTACACGCATATCCAAACATAAGCCCCTGGTCTCCTGCTCCGCCTGTATCTACCCCCATAGCAATATCCGGAGACTGCTCTTGAATAGCGGTTATAACCCCGCAACTTCCATAATCAAACCCCATATTAGGATTGTCGTAACCAATTTCCTTAATTAACTCCCTCACCCGGCGAGGTATCTCTACATAACAGGTGGTAGATATTTCTCCGGCAATATATACAACACCTCGCGTTACCAATGTCTCACACGCTACCCTTCCCCTCGGATCCTCCTCATAAATAGCATCAAGAATCAAATCAGATATCTGGTCACATAGCTTATCAGGATGCCCTTCAGTTACTGATTCCGATGTAAAAAAATATTTCATTTTAACCTCCTTCCTTGCTGATAACCTCCTCTGCGTTATCTTTTGTATTTAAGTTATCAAACCCGCTAAATTCTTCCAGTTTAGGTAAATCTTTAAGAGAATTCAAGCCAAAATACTCCAAGAATTTTCTGGTTGTTATATAAAGAAAGGGCCTGCCAATAACATCTTTTCTCCCTGCCGTCTTTATCAATCCCAGCTTAAGAAGATGCTTTACTACACCATCTATATTGACACCCCGTATTGCTTCTACTTCCATCCTCGTTATTGGCTGCTTATAGGCTATAATGGCAAGAGTTTCTAAGGAGGCAATAGACAATTTCTGTTTGTTTTTCTGGCGATACATTTTCTTAATCCACATTTCATTATCCGGATGAGAACACATCTGATAGCCACCTGCTACTTTAACAATACAAATTCCTGAATTTCTCTCTCTATACTCCTGCGCCAATTCTTCGACAATCCTAGAAACATCCTTTTTATCCAAATCTACCACTTCGCTTAGCTCCGATAAAGAAATTGGCCGCTCATTAACAAATAACAAAGCTTCTAGAATTGATTTTACATTCATAATTAATGACTGCTACGATAAATTTCGTTAAGTAAATCTTCAACACTGTCAATTCTGTCTGATACTGACAAGGCTTTCTTTATCATTGTTTCAATTTCCTTAGAGCTATACTGAAGACGTTTTAAAATCTTTTTAGCCTCATCAATAATCTCTCTCTGCTCTACTTTTTCTTCCAAAGGCTCTTCTTTTATAAGGGCAAATCTTCCCACCTTCCCTTGCAAATGAGCAATAATCTGTTTTGCCTTCTGTTTGCCAATCCCTGCCAACCCCATTAAAAATCCCGTATCCGCCTCTTCAATGGCTTTGGCAATAAGGGGAATGGGCTTATCAAAAGCACGAAGAGCTGCTTTGGGACCTATACCTGAAACGCTGATAAAACTTATAAAGAAATCTCTCTCCAGCTCCTCCTCAAATCCTATCAATATAGGAAGAGCCCGGTTCTTATCTATCTGCAGATAATGATAAATAACCAACGTTACATCTTTACCCAGCTCATCAGCCAGCTTCAAACTTACGGTTTTCGGAACACACACTTCATAATAAACCCCTCCCACCTCAATAAAGATTTTATCATCTAGCCGCTGGACTAACCGGCCTTTAATCTTTCCAATCATCTTCTAATCTTTTCTTTTTTAAATAGTGGGAAAAGGCAACCACCAAAGAAAAAGCATCAGCAGTATGCTGAGATTTTACTTCTGTACCTAAAATATTCTCTGCCATTCTCTTCACCTGATAGGAACGAGCACTACCTTTTCCTACAAATGACTTTCTTGCTTTTGTAGGAGCATATTCATAGAAATCTATTGAGTGCTCCTCTGCCAGTATTAATACAGCTCCCCGCACTTGAGAAAGTAAAGACACTGTTGTAGGATGGCGGTAGTGGGAATATAACTTCTCCAAGACTAACACCTGTGGCCTATACTCTTCTATTACCTCTCTCAATTTTGCATAAATAAAGAACAATCTTGCTGGTAACTTCTTGTCCTTTGGTGATTTTATTTCTCCTTCTTTAATTAACCTTATATTTAAATTATCAACCTCGCATACTACATAGCCACTTGTTCTTAGGCCAACATCAACAGCTAAAACCCTCATCACTTAGAAATTTCCTGGGCAATCTCCTCAAGCACATCTTCGGGAATATCAAAATTAGCGTAAACCTTCTGAACATCATCATGATCTTCCAGCGCTTCTATAAGGCTAAGCAACTGCTTGGCAGTCTGACCCGTAACCTGAACAGTAGACGTCGGCAACATGGTAAGTTCGGCAAGCTCCCACTTTATATTTTTCTCTTTAATGGCGTTTTTTACTGTTTCAAAATCCTGAGGCTCACAGAAAATCTCATAATTTTTTCCTTCCATTTTCACATCCTCTGCTCCAGCATCAACACTTACGGAAAAAATATCATCTTCACTACCCTGACTCTTATCAATAAGAATGTAACCTTTTTTATTAAAAATCCAGGCTACGCTGCCGCTGCCCGCCATATTCCCTCCACGCTTGGAAAATATATTTCTAATCTCCGCAGAGGTACGATTTTTATTGTCGGTAAGAGCTTCCACCATTATTGCCACTCCTCCTGGACCATAACCCTCAAAAATACAAGACTCATAAGTAACTCCTGGCAACTCTCCTGTACCTCTTTTTATTGCTTTTTCTATATTGTCTTGAGGCATGTTAGCATCACGCGCCCTGTCAATCGCAGTACGCAATCTCGGATTGGTATCAGGATTGCCTCCCCCCTCTCTTGCGGCAACTGTAATCTCTCTTATCAGCTTGGTAAAAAGTCTGCCTCGCTTTGCATCCTGAGCTGCTTTTTTATGTTTTATCCCTGCCCATTTTGAATGACCACTCATTCTTACCTCCTCATAATAAGGAAATACCCTTGCCTTTATTAATTTTCTAAACCACTAACTGCAAACTAACTATAAAAAAGAAAGCTTGCAGCCTGCTTAGCTAACTTGTCTGCTTCCTTGTTTTTTTCTCTTGGTGTATAAATTATCTTAAAGCTATGAAATTTTTCTACTGCTTCTTTCAATAAAATAAAAAGAGGGTAGATGCTTTTACTTTTAACCTTAAAGTTTCCCCTTATCTGCTCACATAAAAGCTTACTGTCGGTGTAAACCTCACACACTCTCTCTCCCAATGCCAGCACCTCTATCAGAGCCGCAATGAGCGCGCAGTATTCCGCAAAGTTATTTGTTCCTATACCGAGGTAAACGCTTTTTTTCTTTAAAAGAACTTTATCTTTATAGACTACATAGCCTATACCCATCTTACCAGGGTTACCTGCAGAAGCACCATCAACATAAACCTTTATCATATCCTTAAGAAAAATCTTCCTTAATGTAAAGAATACGAACGCACATTTCGCAAAAAACCAAATCCTTATACATCTTTATTTCATTTATTGTCTGAGCAGTAACTCGCATGTGACAGGCACTGCAATTTTCGTTTTCTACACTTGCTATAGCGATACCGTTTCTGGTCTTAAGTAGACGCTCGTAGGTAGACAGAATATTGTTGTCTATACTATCTGCTATTATCTTGCGTTTATCCTTAAGGTTGTTTATCTGAATTTCCAACTGTTTTGTTTCTTCTTTTAAACGGCTTTCCTCTTCCTTAAATTTCTTCTCATCCTCCTCTAATTTTTTCTTTGCATCATTTAATTCTTTTTCTGCCTTTTCTAACTCATCCAATAAATTAATAATGTCTTCTTCTATAAGGGATACGTCTGCTTTTAATGAGCTGATTTCTACAAGCTTTGCCTGATATTCCTTATTTGTTTTAAGCTGATACAACTGGGACTGTGCCTTTTTAACATTCTCCTCCTTCGCAGACAAATCCAACTCTTTATCTTTACGCCTTAACTGAAGTTGCTTTACTTTTTCTTCAAAGGAAGACAATAAGCTTTTCTTCTCGTTAAAATTGTTTTTTAACTCTTCTAATTTGGAAGGTATTTCTTCATCTTTATTGTGGAGTAGGGAGTGTATTCTTGAATCCAGCTCCTGAAGTTCAATGAGTTTCCTAATCTCTTCTTTTAAATCCATTATTATTCCTGCTACAATCGAGAAAAGAGACTACCATCTCTACACACTTATGTATATATTCTTCACAATTATCGGCGGCTTCTATATAACTTAACTCCATTTTTATTCCTCATCTTGTCACTATGGGCGATACAGGATTCGAACCTGTGACCTCTACGATGTGAGCGTAGCGCTCTAACCAACTGAGCTAATCGCCCAAATTATGCTACGCATAATACGCAGATTAACACAGAAAAAAGTTACAATATCACACTGCCACAAAGTTGCCTTACAAAGGAGCACAACCTAAAAGATAATAAAGAAGAAATCTCCACAACTTTTTCTAACTTGCAACCTGGTGCCTTTGTGGCTTGGTGTATATGTAATCATCTGTATATGCGTTTATGTATGTCTAATATGGGCCCGCAGGGATTCGAACCCCGGACCAATTGATTATGAGTCAACTGCTCTGACCAGCTGAGCTACGGGCCCATAAAAGCAAATAAAAATTATAGCAATATACATAATGATTATCAAGCTTTTTTTAAGGCAAGAACATATTATATGAAAAGATATGTCATCTGAAGGTAAAGGCTTGAGTTGCCGAATGATAGAACAATTCGGAAAGCTTTTTACCTACCTATAGGCATTAAAAGAACAACTATTGCCCCTTAACAATTCGCCATAACTCAGTATCCTCTAAACCACACAATCAAAACCTACTTAATCCTCTTCGTTATCTTGTCAATAGCCTTTATCTCTTTTACCAAATCGTTAACCTTCTTACTGCTACTCCACTTACTCTTAGGAAGTTGAACGAGCTGCTTGCCCAGCTTATAACAAAGCTGCTCTTTCTTTAAACTTAAAGATATCTTTTTTGTTTTATCAGCACTTTTCTCAGAAAAAGACTTTATATAAGATTCTCCTTTATCAATCAGTTTTTTTGCATTATCTCTTACCTTCTCTAACTCTTTTTTTGTCTTAGGCCAAATTTTATTTACCACCTCTTTTAGCTTAGCATCACGCATAGCACACCTCCTTTATTTACTACATTACATTAATAGACCCTTAAAGTATTCTATCATATTTAATATAATTGTGAAAGTCCTCTGTCATTAACACAAAACTATCTATCTAAACTTATCGCCTGATTTTAAAATTGCATAACCTAATAAATGCAAAATGAAAGAACGTAATAATAATTCATAATGCTATAAAGACTGGTCGTTAAAAAAATAAGCTTTCTTTTCAACACCACCCTCTTTTGTAAATCAAAATAATCGGTTAACATATTCTCTACTCTTTGCTTTAAATTCTGAGGTTCTATAAAAAAATAGGAATATTAACGATACTGCCTAAGCAAATATGCCTTGACCCCAGAACGACCGTATATTCACTCAGTGCATTAAAAAACAGCGGCAGACGCTGGGGGTTATGCTGCAAATTCACGTCAATAGTAACTGCCCGCAAGCAACCATTATCTCTGGTAAAACTGAATCCGCTGCTTAAAGAGGCTCACGACCTTCTCTTTTTTGTGATGCACAAAATACATATTATCATCCAGAAGAGACAACAAAACATCAGGGCCTTTATCCGTAGAGCCGTCGTTAATAAAAACAACGTCTCCGCGGTAGTAGCGCCGTAAAAGCAGGGTAAAATCTCTCAAATATTTTTCTTCATTGTAAAAAGGGGCAATAACAATGCTGTCTCTCAGCTTTTCCTCCTTTTACGCAGAAAATTCTTGAACTCTGAAGGATACTCTATAAAAGCGGTGCCTGCAGAACATTTATCAATGTTATTGGAGATATCAACCACGGTTTTATAAGGAACAGTTACAAGGAGCTTATCTTTTTCTACCGCACACACGCGCCTTGCAGTATAGTCATAAAAAGATATATTTACGGCTTTCTTGATAAGAGGATACATAATCGCCATTCTGCAGGTCGGACCTCCTATCTTAATTCCAGGCATTTTGCCGTCAAAAAAGGTAACGAAAGTAAGAAGGCGGCAGGCTATATCAGGGTTACACAAGAATACAACAATCTGAGGGGGTTGTCTGCAGTCTTTTAAGGGAGATAAGATAAAAAGGCCGTCTTTATTATCCGGTAAATCCTCGAAATCTGAAATAAGATTATCTAAGGCACGGTAAGAAGAAAACAGCTTTTCCCCTTCTACGACAAATTTCCTTACCATCGCCTCCTTTTTTCCGTCAAGGCGCTCAAATCCTAAATGCCATACTGCTCCAAAACAGGAGTTATTTTTTCTGCTTAGTCTTACAGTCTGCCCCTTTGAAGCATTAATAATAGCCCGGCACATACGAGTTTTATCAAGCACTTCTGAACGCTTTGCTTTGTTTTTATGCCAGATAACCCCTACAGGATGATTATCCAGAGCGAAAACCCTCCTTAAACGCAAAGAAATATTTCTGCAACTTTTACTCATACAAGCTATAAGAACTGTTTCAACAAAGACTACCTTTTTACTCTTTTGCTCTTTCTTTTAGAAGAAACGGCCTCTTTCTTCTTCATGGGCCTCCCACAACACCAGATAGTAGTGCAAGAAACTCCCTCCGATGTAACAACAATCTCTCTGCCGCAAGGAATGCATACAAGTTTTGAACCGCGAACTAACCTCGCCATGCCTTCCCTCCTCTCTGCGCATATACACTTAAAACAAAAATTAAGTCAGAAAGACGGTTTGTATAAACAATAATATTATCATTAATAAGCATTCTTTTTCTTTTTAATGTAACCAGCCGCCTTTCCAGCCTTCTTGCAATAGTCCGCGCCACATTTAACAAAGACGATGATACTTCTCTGCCAAAGAGAACGAAACTTTGTGGATAATTTTTGCCAAAACTATCAATAATACTCTCCAGAGAATCAATATGGCCTTTATCAATACGCTCCTTAAGGTGGGGTATCTTTTCTTTATTTGTGGCAATCTCTGTCCCTATAACAAAAAGATCCTTCTGAATGTGCTCAATTACTGTTTGTATTTTCTTGCTTCTGCTTGTGCTTCTTGCTAGCCCCAAAAAAGCACTAAGTTCATCCAGAGTGCCGCATACTTCACAGCGTATATCGTCCTTTAAAACTTTGCCTGCGCAGTAAAGATCGGTAAAACCACTATCTCCTCTGTGCTTCCTTTTCAAGAGAGCCTCCTTTTAACTCCAAACACCCTCTATCTCTACTCCACAATAAGGGCATTTACCATTTTCAATATTATTCTCAAGTACAGAAAAATATAATCTTCTAACCAAAAGCTTCTTACACTCAGGACAATAAGTATTAGTCTCTTCACTAACATTACCAAGATAAATATATTTAAGACCGCGCGCCTCGCCAATTTCTTTTGCTTTATAAAGGGTGGCTATGGGGGTTGGCCTGCGATTTGTAAATTCGTAATCGGGATGGAAACGGGATATATGCCAGGGAATGTTCTTATCAACATCTCCAATAAAACCAGCAATATCTTTCAATTCACCAGTTGAATCATTCTCCTCCGGTATAATCAAAGTAGTAACCTCCACCCAAACACCAATTTTCTTCATATATCTTATAGTCTCTAATACCGGCTTAAGACGTGCTTTGCAGTTTTCTCTATAAAAATCGTCACGAAAGCTTTTTAAATCCACATTAGCAGCGTCCAGATAAGGAGAAATTAAATCCAAAGCCTCTTTACTCATATAGCCATTGGTCACAAAATTGTTATAAAGTCCTGCTTCTTTAGCTAACTTTGCTGTATCAAATGCATATTCGAAAAAAATTGTTGGCTCAGTATAAGTATAAGAAATACTCTTACAGTTATTTTCTCTAGCTTCTTTCACAATATCTTCGGGTATTAACTCTTTACTTCTAAATAAAGAATAATCCTCTTTTTTGCTCTGGGAAATCTGCCAGTTCTGGCAGAAACCGCATTTAAAATTGCACCCTATTGTGGCAATAGAATATGAATTTGAACCAGGAAGGAAGTGATAGAGAGGCTTTTTCTCAATAGGGTCAATATTAGCAGCAATTGCCTCTCCATAAACAAGCGTATAAAGCACTCCTTCTGTATTCTTTCTCACTCCGCATATACCAAAGCTACCGTTTTTTACCTTGCAGTTGTGGGCACACAGACAACATTCTACGGCACTATTGTCTAACTTATTATAAAGTAACGCTTCTTTTTGCATGAGGTTATTAAAATTTTTAAACTACAATAAGTGAGCTATTCTTTTTTATTCTTAAAATCTTTCATATTAAATTCTTCCTCGCGCATACCCCCTCTATTTGAATAAGCCTTGATAATAATTTTTTCTACCTTATCAAGCTCATCCACAGAGACGGTAAACTTTTTCCTGTCGCCTACCTGAAAGAAAAAACGGTAAGTAAGGGGTTCCTTATCATCTATGAAAATTTCAACCTTACGGATATAGTGATTACGGGGGTTAACAACAGGATGGGCAATATCAACGGTTAATTTGTTATTCTTAAAGTCAGGTTCAATATTAATAGCAGTAGGCCGATGAGCATAAACTAGAAAACACAGCAAAAAAGAAATGATAAACACACTTATTGCCTTTCCCACAACAATACCTCCTTCACCCTAATTAATATATAATTATCCTTTTATTAAACCACTTGAAGAAAGATATTCCTTTGCCATCTTACAGTAAGAACATGTGGGGGTAGAGTAAACTTTAACTGTCATAATTACGCTTCCTTGTTTTCCTCTTTAATCAAGAAAAGCTGTGCAAGATGCTTTTTTCTTCCTCAATAACCTTATCCAGAACCGGCTGTTTCTCTGCAAGAACATAGTCGCGTAAGGCAGTATAAGTAAGAATTGAATCTTTCTCTATGCCAATAGCAAAATCTATTGCTTCAATATCTGATGCAAAAAGCTCCCTTGTCTTTTTCTCAATCAACGCCTGAGTAATAATGTATTGTGAAGAAATCGCCCGCAAGTATGCCTCATACTCACCTGGGCTGAACTCATAAACAATATAGTCACCAATCTTTTCCAGCATATTCTGAAATATCTGCCGATGAAGTTCTTCCTGTTCTTTTAAGTACTTCCACAGTTTCTTCAGTTTCTCACTATCCGCTTTTTCCTCAAGAACAGCATAGAGATTCTCTCCCCGCTCTTCAACTTTTACGGCAATCCTTAATATTTCCTGAGGACTAAGAACATTGGACATTTACCCTTCCTGTTTATAAACTATTAAATTCTCTGCTGTGCATCCTGAAGGATTGATTCTAAATCCTCTTCGTGCTTAACTTCGTCTTCCAGTATATCAAGAACCATTTTATAGGTAATAGGGTCTTTATCCTTTACAAACTCAAGCAGTTTAGAATACGTAGCAATAGCGCACTGTTCTCCTTTTATATTCTGTTCCAATAATTTTTTAACATCAGGGTCAGAAGGTGTATCGTATCCGCAGTTTGTCTGCTTCAGTAAGTCCTGCGGACTCAACAGAGGAGAGCCGCCTAAAGTAATAATTCTCTCCGTAAGTTTTTCTGCATGCCCCAGCTCCTCTTTTGCATGTTCTTCTAACTCAGAAACAACGATACCTCTCATTCTTCCCCCAGCAACTTTTGCCCCTACCCAGTACTGATAGTAAGCAAGCCACTCATCAGCATATGCCTTGTTTAAAAGGTCAATAAGTTTCTTTACATCAACACCTACAATTTCTCTTCCCTTTGTCCCCATACGACACCTCCTTTAAAAATAATACCCTTTTGTGTTACCAAACTTAAAATAAACCCCGGCCTCCCTATCCGAACCCAAAACATCTGCCATTCTCTCACCAACCTCCTCAGACGTCAACCTTCTTGAAACTATCCTTGCCCACGCCGCACTCCGGGCACACCCAGTCATCAGGCAAATCGCTGAAAGCAACATTATTATTTTCCTGAGGGTCATAAATGTATCCACAAACTGTACACTCGTACTTATCCATCTTTGACCTCCTTTACCACTTCCCTCACCTTATTCTTTACCTCTTCAACCTCCTTATCCTGGGGAACATACTGAATTCTTAGGTTCTTTACAGGAACGTTGAACCCTGTTTCCTCAAGCATCTGTTCTATCTTTGCAACACTCTGTCCTCCCCATCCGTAAGAACCAAAAGCAACCCCCACTCTGTTACGCGGAGAAAGCCCTTTAAGATAGGTTAGGAATGAAGCAACAGAGGGAAGAATATCGTTGTTCAGTGTGGGAGAACCAACGCACATATACTTTGCCGAGAGAACTTCTGTCATAATATCGGAAATATGAGCTATCTGTAACTTTCTTAAAGAATAAGGGACTCCTTCCTGGGAAAACACATCTGCTATCGCATAGGCGATTTTTTCTGTGGAACCCCACATTGTATCATAAACAATAACCGCCCGCTGCTGGGTTACATTATCCGCCCAACCTTCATAAAGACTGACAATCTCAGAAACGTTCTTACGCCATATTATTCCATGGCTGGGAGCAATCATCTCTATATCAAGTTCGCCTACAGCAGATAGCAGCTTTTTAACCTGCTCGCCAAAAGGTAAAACAATATTGGCGTAATACTTGGCCGCCTCTTCTTTTATGATTCCCGCGTCCATCTCATCATCAAAGCGAGAAAAACTGGCAATATGCTGGCCGAAAGCATCGTTGGAAAAAAGAATTTTTTCCTGGGGTATGTAGGTAGCCATTGAATCCGGCCAGTGCACCATCGGCGCTAGGATAAACTGTAAGGTTCTTTTACCTATATTAATAGTATCACCTGCTTTAACCACTTTAATATTCCAATTTGCAGGAAAATGTTTCCTAAGACCCTTTTCTCCGTTGGGAGAGGCAACAACTACAGCGTTCTTTGCTATTTTAAGCATTTTGGGTAAAGCACCCGAATGGTCCATCTCCGTATGATTTGAGATAATATAATCAATCCGTTGGGGATCTACCAATTCTTTTATGCGCGATAACATCTCATCAAAAAGGTAATGTTTCACTGTATCTACAAGGACAACTTTTTCATCGATAATAAGGTATGCATTATAGGTAGAACCCCTCTGAGTAAGATAACCATGAAAACTCCTTAGACTCCAGTCAATACCTCCTACCCAGTATATATCTGGACCTAATGGTGCTGCCCGCATACTTCTTTCCTCCTTCTATCCTTATAGTAAATCCTTTAGGGTTATTCTATCCAATTTCAAAGCAACTTCTTTCTCAAGTACTTTTAATTTCTTCCTCAATTTACATCCCTTTATACGTCCGCAAATATGGTCTCTTATAAAACAATCAAGAAACTCTATCTCACCCTGAAAAATACGGATAATATCCATCACAGACACATCACCAGGATTGCCGGAGAACATAAACCCTCCCCCTTTGCCTTTTTGAGAGGATATAACCTTCTTTTTGCTCATCATCTGACATATCCACCGGGCAAAAGCATGAGGAACCTCAACGCCACGGGCAATCCTGCGTACAGAAAATATGCCACCTTTATGCTGTGCCATATAAACAAGGATTCGCAAAGCATATCCCGTATCTTTAGTCATCAACTTCATTGCTTCACCCCCAGAGCCATCCCCCTAAAATGATACTCTCAGTGTATCATATGTCAAGGATCGTTTTACCCCCTACATATACTTATCTTATATCTTTTTAGAGATAAACAATATCTTCACTGTTGTATAGGGAAAGAAAAAGAAGAAGATAATCCTGGATGTGACGGGTAATAAGAAAGTTGTTCTTAACGTGAAGATGACCGCGCTTACCCAGCCATCTTGCATATTCTGGTTCATGAATAAGTTGTTTTATCCAGTAAGCTGTCCCCTCAACGGTATAAGTTAAAATCCCGGAATACTTATGAGAAATTTGTAGAGGTATCCCTCCCACCGCAGAGGCAATCACCGGTTTTTCTTTCCAGAGCGCCTCTGCAACAGTAAGACCAAATCCTTCCCTTAAAGATTTTTGTAAAATAACTGTGGAAGCGCGTTGTAAGGCATTTATCTCTAAATGGCTATTGGGGGGAAGATGCAGAATAAAAATACCTTTATCATCTGCCGCTTCATTTTTAACTTCCTCTAAAACCTTCTTGCCCTCAGGGTCATCAGCCGCTCCTCCCCCTGCTAAAACAAGCTGACAATCAACATATTTCTTCACCAGTTTATAAGCTCTAATTACGCCGAGAGGGTCTTTTAAATAGTCAAAACGGGATACTTGAGTAATAATAGGTTTGTCTTTATCTATGTTAAATTTATCTAAGACACTATCAACAAATTTAGGAGAAAGCTCTTTATTCTTATCACTTAAGGGATCAATGGAAGGCCAGATAAGTACCTGCCTTATTTTAAGACGATGGGAAAAACTAGGAGAAGAGAAAACACTTGCATCATACTTCTCTATAAATTTCTTTAAAAAGAGCCACACTTCCGATTTGGGATGAGAGAAATCCACATGGCAACGCCACGCCCATTTATTCTTAAGCTTTCTCTTTTTTTTCTTAATAATAGCTATGGGCTGAGGGTCATGAATAAATACTATATCCGCCCATCTTTTTATGCTCTCAGCATTATAATAGTTAACTTCTACAAAATAATTTAAATCGTGACGGGTCAGTACTACATCAACTCCATGCAAGGCATTATGTATCCTCTTTGTTATTTCAAAAAAACGGGCATCAGCCTTTATCACATCCCACCACACATTCATTCCTAAATCCTGCATTAAAGGCACCATGCGGGAAAGAATTTCTACCACTCCTCCTCCAAAAGACGTAGAGTTTATATTTTGAATGCTTCTGTTTTTAAGTTTTTCTGCAATAATAAATAATTCATCTATAGCCTCATCACCTACAATTGAACGATAAGCGTCAATATTTTTGTTTACATAACCGTTATTTTCTCTTTTCTTCATACGCTTTACTTAAAAGACAATAGGTAACTGTTCACAATAGATATAATTCTCTTTCTTAAACCTTCAAGGGTGTATGTATAGGGGTCTACTCTTGAAATACCCCTAGCAAGGTCAATGTAACCGGCGTCTCTAAGCCAACAGGAAAAATCATTATCGGCTTTCTTAAGACGTAGTCTTGCTTCAAAAACATGAAAGTACAAAGAATGTATGGTGATTCTTTTTAAACAATCAAGGAACTCTTCAAGGCTACAAGCTACAAAAGGTGTAGGTAGAATAAACATACGCGAAGACAAAAACCTAAATTCCTCTCCTCGAATACAATTCCTTAAACGAGGAGACTCGTTTATAAAATCCTCTAATATCTGGATAAAACTCTGACGCAGCGATTCAATCTCATTAAAACGCATAATGTCCACAGAAGCAATTTTCTCTCCTAATTTCTTTAAACCCAGACTGTTGGTAATCCAATATGAAAAATCATTAGGATGTTCGGGGGAAAAATACCAATGCTGCTGCAAAAATCTGTGGGTATGATGGTAAATGCTTGCAGAAGGAACAACTTTAATGCCATCGAGAAGTTCTTTAACGTTACATGCGGTTCTCCCTAAGAGTTCTACCTGGGTAACCTTTGTATAAAAATAAAACGGCTCCATGGGAATGATATTATACCCTTTGATTTATAAAAGTAAATACATAAAAGCCAGGCGAGATAGCGGAAGTTAATACTTAAGCACTATGCGCTTCCTGTCCTTAAGATTGGCCTTCTTTCTCTCCGAAGCAACAAATAAATCGCTCCCCTTGAGATGGCCTTTAAGGACAACGGCAATCTTTTTTCTCGTTATATTAAAATAAAGCCATCTATTCTTTATAAGAAGTTTAAAACTAACGCTCTTCCATTCTGCGGGCAGACGTGGCCTTATATATACAGTGTTATTCACAATATTTACCCCTGAAAACCCTCTAATGACTATGTCCAAAGAACCGCCCATAACCCCTGCATGAATACCCTCTGGGGTAGTACCGCCCTGAATATCGTATATGTCAGACTCAAGAACATCCCTGAAAAAATTCCACGCCTCTTTATTTCTTCTAAGATACAAAGCAATAAGGCAGTGTATTACTTTGCTTAATGTGGAACCGTGGGATGTTCTTTTAAGATAATAGAGATAATTATTTTTTAATATACTCTTATCAAATACATAGCCCAGACGGTCAAATATATTTTTTATCTCTGCCAGAGAAAAAAGATAAAACATCATAAGTGCATCTGCCTGTTTGGTTACTTTGTAATCGTCAGGAGATAAGCCCTCGGCTTTTAGAATCCTGTCCATTCTCTGAATATTACCATACATCTTGCGGTAGTTATCCCAGTTTAATTCTTTAAGATTAAAGTAGCCGTCAAACTGACTTATAATGCCTTCTTTGTTTATTATTATGTTCATATTGCGGCTTATCACATCCCACATTCTTAAATCATCTTCATTGATATCTATTTTATTAAATAAATGCTCCTTCTCTTTAGGCGGCAATATAGCAATTAACTCTAAAGCCTTGGCAAGAACCCAGGAAATCATGAAATTAGAATAAGCGTTATCCTTAAGGCCCGGCCTAGAAGAACCCGGGTATTTCTCATGAAACTCATCAGGCCCCATAATTCCGTAGGTATGAAACTTCTTATCTTTTTTGTTATACCTGGCAAGGCTGGCCGCAAACTGAGCAATAGAAAGAAACATCTCCACGCCACATTTAAGCATAAAATCATAGTCCTCTGTGTTTTGAAAATACTTCCATACGTTGTAAGCAACAGCAAAAGAAACATGGCGCTGCAGGCGGCTGTAATCAGGATCCCATTTCCCTGATAAAGGGTTCAAATGCAAAACTTGTGTCTCTTCCTCTCCGCTTGATGCGCTTTGCCAGGGAAACATTGCCCCTTTATACCCATATTTACCAGCATACTCTCTTGCTTTTTCAAGTCTGCGATAACGATACATAAGCATCGCCCTGGCAACGGAAGGTAAATGGTGATTGTAAAAAGGCAAAACAAATAATTCGTCCCAGAATATGTGTCCCCGATAGGACTCACCATGAAGCCCCCTTGCAGGAAAACCAGCATCAATATCGATATTATTCAAAGAAAATGTCTGCAAAAGGTGAAAAGTATGAAGACGCAGAACTTTCTGGGAGAATGAATCTTTATTTATTTTTATATCAAATATGTTCCACATTTTTCTCCATCCTTTAATGTGCGTAGAGAAAAGCATACTGAAACGGCGAGGACACTTAAGAGAATTAACTGCTTCCATTATAGGGTCTACTACCCCTTTATCTTTTGAAGTATACACAGAAACTATCTTCTCTATCCTGTAAGCAATGCCTTTTTTAACTTTTAGCTTAAACTCCTGGCCTATAGCCAGCTTATTTTTGGTAACCAAGTTTAATACAGGATTAATTTCTTTCCTGCCGGAAAATACTCTCAATTTTGCCGCCTGTGATATTTCTATATGTGACTGATTGGTAACCACAGAGAGGTAAACTCCATTGCGAGAGAAACTTCCCAGGGCTGTTAAATCAAGATGCTGTGAATTAAGCTGACGGTATCTTTCTACTCCGCTGTTAATAACCGCTCCGTCAATAAGATGCCTTACTGTAATAACGCCGCTATAATTCTGGGGGGTAATAATGTACTGCAAAGCAAGATAATGAGGGTTCAGTATATGGACAAGCCTGCGCGTCTCTATGCGGGTGATATACCCTTTGCGGGTCGCTGCGCGTATATCGCGGTGCAGTATGCCGCGTTTCATATCCAGTTCCTGACGGAAATATAGAATCTTGCTTTTTGAAGGAGAAAACCATTCTGAATCTTTTATTTTAAAAGTCAGAAAAAGCCAATTAGGACAGTTAACTAAATCTTCATTTACAACGGTTTTGGCGGCTATGTGAGTTTTAAGCCGGTTGTAAACTCCTGCGATGTAAGTTCCAGGATAATGAATGTTTGAGGCATTAACTTCGGGAAAAGCCCCCCGCGTGCCTATATAACCATTGCCCAGGGTACATATCGCCTCTCTTAAAGATTCTTCTTCTGCGTTGAACTCTCTATATACAATTTTCCAGTCAGATTCTTTTATCATTTATTAAAGTAGCTTAAGATGTCGTTAAAAAGGCGCTTTACCTCGCAGGGAGAAGCAACCCTAAAATCAGCAAAACTTTTCTTCTCTTTTTCGGAAACCAAGATTCCTATGCCTCTTGTCCTGACTGTTCGAAAAGCATCCTCGTCAGTGGTATCATCTCCTATATAGACAACTGTTGCATCACTCCAAGAAATATCCAAAGCCTGCATAATCCAGCGCACGGCTTTGCCCTTATTCCAATCAATAGCAGGAAGTATCTCCAATACTTTCTTTCCCTCCATAACTCTAAGAGAACTGCTTCCCCCCACAGACCTGAATACACAGTCGCGTATCACACCAATATCATCCTGGCTCTTTACAAGACGGTAATGAACTGCTACGCTAAACTTTTTATCTTCTATTATAACCCCCTCAATTGAACCGACATCTTTCTTAATTCTTCTTGCAATGTCAGAAACTAAAGGAACCAGCTTTTCTGCCTCTGGCTGAACCATATAAAAAGAAGGGCCTCTTATATCAAACCCGTGGCTTCCAGCATAGAAAATATTCTCAATGCCAACAAGATTCTCTACATCCTCCCTCAACCTTCCGCTTACAATGGACACCCGACAAAAAGCCGCTAACTCCTTTAAAACAGCGCGCATCTTGTCGTTAAGAACAGCCATATCGGGTTTTTCTACAATAGGCGTAAGCGTACCATCATAGTCAAGGAAGAAAACCGGCGGTTTTCCTCCAATAAAAAAACTTTCTGCATTCTTGCTATAATGAGGGTTTACACTGACTCTGTTATTTCCTTTGTACTTCTGAAACCACTCTTTTAGAGGCGTATTGTTTTTCCATACATCAAAGATATAGAATGACGGCTTAGAAAACCAATCTTCTAAATGTTTTATGTCCAGGTTTGATAAATCATCTACAACTATATCGGCATAATGAGAAAATAATTCTTCTTCGTTCTCGTGACGGGCAATACCAATTACCAAACCAAAACCGCCGTT
>Ga0180301_10000234_pt1 | contig 42317 bp, 65 predicted proteins | sample GuaBasSediGuay16_FD_121797 | JGI IMG/M metagenome (GOLD analysis project Ga0180301, IMG submission 121797) | Subseafloor sediment microbial communities from Guaymas Basin, Gulf of California, Mexico - Guay16, Core 4569-2, 12-15 cm | ecosystem: Environmental > Aquatic > Marine > Hydrothermal... | reverse complement strand
CAGAGCTGCCGAGGGGGGGATTCGAACCCCCGACCTCCTGATTATGAGTCAGGCGCCCCAACCAGCTAGGCTACCTCGGCTTTTTTGATTGGGTTTCTACACCTTTTTATTTCAAATGTATTAAAAACTTTTGGGGATTTTGTTAAGGCATCTAATATAACATTATCTAAATCTACGTGTATTAGATAAATAACTGAATGGAAAAAAATTTATATAGTTCTTAGTATAACCAAGAAAGCTATTAGAGGTGTAGCTTATGGTGGAAGAATTAAGCGATAAGGAGGAAAAAATCGTAAAATTATTGTCAGAGACTGGATTAAATAGAAATATCGCTAAAGTTGTGGTTTTTCTCTCAAAAGTTGGTGAGGCTATCTCTAGAGATATTGAAAGGGCTGCAAATCTGAGGCAACCTGAAGTGAGCTTGGCTATGAAAGAGTTGAAAGACTGGGGATGGGTTAAAGAGAGAGAGCTTAAGAAAAAAGGTAAAGGAAGACCTCTAAAGAGTTACAAGCTCACCCTAGATCTAAAAGAGATAGTTTCTGAGCTTGTTAATAAGAAGAGAGAGGAGATAAAAAGAGTTGAAAAAGATTTGATTGAACTGGAAAAACTCGTTGGGATAAAGTAAATTTTTATTTGCTACTACAATTTTTATGCATCTTGACACCACCATCGGTAGAGCATTTGTAAGATTACACGTTGAAAATGTTGCGGTAATTTGCCATGGCTTACCGTACGACCCCGGCTCCGTTGTGGAAAAGAGTTATGATGATTTGGCGAAATATTTTGCTAAAAGAGGAATAGACTCGGTCATATTCGATTTTTCCGGGACTGGGTTAAGCAAGGGTGAATTTAGAATTTCTAACTGGGTTGAGGATTTAATGTATATTGTGGATAGATTTAACGAAGTAAATCTAATCGGTTTTAGCATGGGTGGTGTCATAGCTACCTACGTAGCGGCAAATTCAAAAAACGTCAAATCGTTAGCTACGATTTCATCTCCATGCTGCAGTAAAATTTTCAACGACAGAGTTTTAGAGATGATTTACTCGAATGCTAGAACAAAAGGCGTGTTGAGAGGAATAGAAGGTTATGATGAATTCATTGGTAAATTCAAAGCAGATATGGAGGAATTTGAGCCAATCAAGTGGATTGGTAATGTAAACGTTCCAGTTTTAATCGTACACGGCACAGCGGATGAAATTGTAAGTTACGAGAATGCAGAAATTTTGTTCAAAGCGGCTAATGAGCCAAAAAAGTTGCTGAAAGTCAAGAATGGTAGCCACTTCCTCAGACGTGAGAGGAGGGTGATTGATAGGATAATTGACTGGCTTATTGGCATTAACACGTTAAGCATTAATAAAAAAAATTATGGTTCAATTGAAGAACTGTAGTCAGCTCAATTTGCTCAAAACACCTTTTATTTCCTCAAACACTCCATTTATGTCTTTGGTTCCATCAACATTGTAGAGTATTCCCTTTTTCTTGTAATACTCAATCAACGGCTCCGTTTGCTCCTTATAAACTCTCAACCTTTCCCTAACAGTCTCTTCTTTGTCATCATCCCTCTGATACAACTCCCCACCACATTTGTCACATTTGTCTGGCTCTTTCGGTGGGCTGTAAATCAGGTGGTAGATTGCACCACACTTCTTGCAAGTTCTTCTGTTTACAATTCTCTTAACAATCTCCTCTTCAGGAACGTATATGTTAATCACAGCATCTATCTTCTTGCCAATTTCATCCAACATCTTATCCAAAGCCTCTGCCTGAGCGATTGTCCTTGGAAAGCCGTCTAAAATAAATCCCTTCTCACAATCGGGCTGTTTTAACCTGTCCCTCACAATTCCAATAACAATTTCGTCAGGCACCAGTTCACCTTTATCCATGTACTCTTTAGCCTTCTTACCCAGCTCTGTTCCTTGTTTGACTGCATCCCTCAGCATATCTCCCGTTGAAATTTGTGGAATTTTGTATTCTTCAACAATAAGTTTTGCTTGCGTTCCCTTACCAGCACCCGGACCACCGAGCAAAATTAGGTTCATGAATTGAAATCGAGAAGTTCAGTTTTAAGCTTTTTCATTTTTCATCGAAATACCTACCAAGTTTTGAGTAATCTAATCCCAATTTTTGAAGGGTTCCATGCTTGCAAACGGCTCGGAATTCCACCAATCTATCTCACTTTTGCTGTACTTTACATTACCTGGGTATTTTACGCTGTTGACAAAGCTAATCATTTGTCCTGGATTCTCATAAAGCTTTGGAGGGAAGTAATAGTAAGTATTAGAGTTATCTATTATTCCCGGTGGATTATAGTTGTTTTCAGTCAGCATTGTTGCTTCAATTGCTACCCGTTCATGGTTATCAAGTTCGACTATTACCCAAGCATGGTGAATGGACAGTGAGCAAGCTATAAACGTATGAAAACCCGCACCCTCAAGGTACCATTCTACGAATGATGATGCTTCGGTGCAATCAAACACGTTACGTTTGTAAGGTGGTAATTTAATTTCCATTAAAAGCTTTTCTAGGGTTTCCCTGTCATGCTTATTGACCTTTGGTGCGTAGTCTTTGGCTGCACTGTAATATCCCTCTGGAAGATAAGCCTCACCACTCAAAGTGCATCTAACTATCTGAATAACAAAAAGTATGCTGATTGTAATTGCAAGGTATTTTATTAATCTAAACACAAGCGACATGTAAATTTGGAATATATTTCGGCTCTTAACTTTTACTAAGTTTTGTAAAAGCTGTATTGTTGTGTACTTTACTGAAAGTTTGACATAAGTTGCAGCAGTTTTGAATAATACATTAAAAGTTTTTAAATCAGACTACAATAACAATTTTATGCATATATTTGGCAAACTCTACGGATACGTCTGGGGGTATGCTTTTAGAGATACCTCCAACACTTATATAATCAAGGATGACACAACCGTAATCATCGATCCGGGCTGTTATAAGAGTTTCACAAACCTGTTTGGTCTAATGAAGAACGATAAAATCGACGTTCAAGATGTTGATATTATTATTAACACTCACCTCCACAAAGACCATTGCGAAAGCAATCCAATGTTTATGAGGAGAGGTGCCCTACTCACATTCCACGAGCTTGAAAGAGATTTCACCGCCTACAACTACAAGGCAGATTTAAAATTGAACAACTTTAACACTGGTAGCATAGATATTGAGATAATACACACCCCTGGTCACACTCCCGGTAGCATTGCTGTACACTTGCCAGACTACGAAACGATAATTTGTGGTGATTTAATTTTTGAAAATGGTTTGCCGGGGAGAACAGACATTTATGGAGGAAACAAGAAGGATATGATAAAATCAATTGAGAAAGTGAAGAGTTACGAACCAAGGTATGTTATGCCGGGGCATGGTAGAATTGTTGAAGGTAAAAAAGGAATTTCGGCTTTGTTTGATAAGGCTTTGCAGATTTTGGTCAGATATTGAGTTTTAGCGAAAACGAATTGCTTAAGTATCCAAACTTTACTTTGGCATCATGGATGGATTAATAGTAATTTCAGTCTTACTCATGCTACTGTTTGTCTTTTTAAAGAAGAAGGTGTTTGGAGTTTTTGCTTGGATTACTTTCGGTTTTGCTTGGATTTTCAACCTGCCCTACTATCTTGGCATAGGGGATTACTTCAACGCCATCATTGTTTTTCTCGCATTCGCCTTTTTCAACCTGCTCGGATTAACCATAGCAAAAGAGAGAGAATTTGATGTGTTTGTCAAAGTCACGGCGTTTTCTGCTTTAGCAGCTCTAATATACTTCCCGTTTGCTTTAGATGAGGGCTTAAAGGAGATGCTGATTGGGGTGGTTATAAACCACACCGTTTGGTTGGGAAACTTGTTGGGTTTTCCTTTAACCTATCACGACACCAAGATTATGTTAAATGACAAGGTTGTAAAGATAATACTAGCTTGCACAGGCATAGAGAGTATGGCACTATTCGGTGGTGTTACCCTTGCAATAAAAGCTGACTTCAAAAGAAACCTTAAAGCTTTTTTAGCCTCAGTTCCAACAATTTATGTGTTAAATTTGTTTAGAAACGTGTTTGTTATGGTAAGCTACGGATACTCATGGTTTGGAGAAAATAGTTTCTACATAGCTCACCATGTAATTTCAAAATTTTTGGCAACTCTGGCATTAATTTTAATATCTCTAGCAGTATTTAGAATAATTCCCGAATTGGCTGACTTGATTTACGACCTCAAAGATGTTATGGTTGAGAGTTGGAGTAAAAGAAATGTGGAAGTTAAGATTGCTAGATAAAAGGGTGAGTGGATGATAGAGAAAAGTGGGTTTAAGATCATATTCATCGAAGTAATTTCACTAATCCTATTCTTGTATTTAAACCTGAAAGTTTTGATATTAATTGTTCTAATCGCTTTAGCCTTTACCCTAATGTTTTTCAGAGATTTGCCGAGGAAAATTGAAGAACACGTTGTATCACCAGCAGATGGTAAAATTGATTATATCAAAAACAACCGCCTCGAAATATTCATGTCCGCTTTTGATTGTCATGTTGTTAGGGCGCCAGTCGGAGGAGTGGTAAAACACGTTTCCTTTAAATCTGGAAAAACGCCTCCAGCCTTTAAGAGGGTTGAAAATGCTAAGAGCAACGAAATCCTGATTGAGGGAGGAGATGGTTTGTACAAAGTTGTGCAAATCGCTGGAATTTTTGCAAGGCAAATCGTTTGTTATGTCAGTGAAGGAGATGTGGTTGAGAAGGGGCAAAAAATCGGGATTGTAAAGTTTGGATCGAGAGTTGTGTTGGAGGTGCCTGAAGGCTACGCATTTACAAAATCAATCGGCGAAAAGGTTAAAGCTGGGGAAACCATAGCAATAAAGCATGATGCTTAAAGAGCTAAAAATCGCTGATCTTTTTTCAATCTTCAACGCCGCTTTTGGTTTTGGTGGTATGGTTTATCTATTCACATCAGGTTTAAATTCCCATGTTTTCTACTTTTTATATCTCTCATCTTTTATGGATGGGGCCGATGGTATAGCAGCAAACAAATTTGGGAAAAGTCCTTTTGGAAAGGACTTAGATTCTTTAGCAGATTCAATCTCGTTTGGAGTATTTCCAGCATTGATTTTAGCATATTACAATTCGACATTGATTATTCCAGCCATCATATTTGTTGTTACCAGTATTTTGAGGCTTGCAAGGTTTAATGTTGTCGAGGCTAAGAATTTCATCGGCTACCCAACCATCGCATCAGCCCTACTCGTCACATCACTAATCAGATTAAACTTTGATGTTGCAGTAATATTTGTGATTACGATTTTATTGGCTTGTCTAATGATTTCCGATTTTGAATATCTGAAGATTAGGGATAGGCTGTCTTTGTTTGTTTTGGGAACTGTTATACTCTCATGCTTTTTTGTTAGCGAAGCAGTTTACGCCTTACTGTGTTTGGCGGTAATATACCTAATTAGTCCATTTCCGCTGGAGGTGATGAGATGGTGGGAGAAGAAGAAGTTAGAAAGGCTGCTTTCGAAGCGGGAATAAAGTTAGGGGCAGTGTTCCATCAATTCGTTGGAATGCCTGTGAGCTTTGAAAATGCGAAAATGATCGAGAGAACAATGGAGAGCTGTTTAAGGTTGCAACCATACGTTGTTAATTCATACGTCAACATAGATAGGGTTAAGCTTGCTGAAAAGCTCTCTAAGTTCAATTACACATCTTTAAGTGGGGATATGCTGTTTGTTAGGGTTACAGTTAGAGTGGGAGATACAGAGGTTGTTGGCAGATTAAAATGGAATGAGGAGTTGAAGTATCCTCTAATGGAGTTGGAAGATTAACTATTCCCTCATCCTCAAATTTTCAGGAGAATGGATTAAAGTGAAGTAGAGAGAGATTATTCTGTCAAACTTCGGTAAATCCTCCTTGCAAGTAAAACACCTTTCCTTGCCATTGACGAAAAGCTTCTCCTCGTTCACATCTATTTCATATCTTATACCCCTCGATTCGAACGTTATTTTTCCGTTAACCGGCTTAGGTATCACACCAGCATTAACCAAGTCGATAAACAATTTCTCAGCCCTTCCTTCTTCCGATTCAAAGTACTTTTTCAAAATTTCCTGTTCATTCAATCCAATTATCTTAAGCCAGTCATCCCTAACTCTACAATCCCTAAAAAGAATATCAAGTTTGATTAACCTATCTCTCTCAATGAGTCTATATAGTGGGATAATCCTTGTGTATCCCTCTGCTTGGATTTTACAAACGTATACTTCTTCTGTTGGGAATCCTTTGATGTTTATGCATTCGATCTCTATTTCAACCACCTACGATTCTAGGAATCAAGATTAACTTGTCATCTTCTCCTATCTCACTCAAATCAATTTTAGTTCCATCCTCTTTCGTCACTATTCCTCCCAGTTTTAAGTGCTTCTCAACCTCCAATACCGCCACATCAAGCGGCAACTCAACTTCCGTATGTCCAGCTGAACCAATTTTTTTCAGCCACACCATACTATATACTGAAGCAAATAAATTATAAAGTTAACGGTTAATTATGTTATTCAATTTTGATTTTTAGTTCAATTATTTTATTCAATTTATTATCATATGAAAATGCTTTTAATTCTCTCCCGACAATAAGCCAGAGTAAGCCCGTACCCTTAATTCCTTTAATGTCCAACGGTGAAGGATTTGGGCTCCCGTGGGGGTGGGAATGGAAAACACCAACAACTTCCTTACCCTCCTTTTGAGCATCGATATAAGCATTGTAGAGATCATGGGGAGATATCTCAAAAAGAAACGGAGATTTGGCGATATTTTCAGCTTTTCTAACTTTTTCAACCACAATTTTGTTTTCTTTCAACTCACCAATCAGTACACCACACACCTCTTCCACGCTACCCGAGACTATTTTATCTTCATCCCCCGAAAAGATCAGGTCAAACCTGCAAAGTTTCAAAATTTCTTCAACAATCTCTTTTTTAATCTCTACCTCCATCATCTCATCCCAATTTTTGTATCATCTTTCTCCTTTCGAAATCGGAAATTTCAGCCTGTTTTATAACATCTCTCATAAACTCGATTACCTCGTCGTAAGTCTTTTTATCTACTGGAAACGGAACGCCATCTTTACCACCAACGGCAAAGCAGTACTTGGCTGGATCTTGTTTGTCGTATTCAACATTATATATCAAATCTGAAATTAAAGCCAAAGCTCTAATTACTCCTTTCCCAAAGCCTCTGATAAACAGCAGATCCTCAAATTTTTCAGGTTGCAGTTCGTACGCTCTTTCGACAGAGTTCCAATCTATTCTCCTAGGAACGTGTAAACTACCTCTAAACTTCTTTATTGAGATGAGCTTTTGATAATCTCTTTTAAATCTCCCCTCTTTTATCAAATCCAGTAAAATTTTTCTTGCTTCTCTGCTTTCATTTGAAACCAAGTTGATTACTTCACCCTCCCTCCTCTCAGCAACGATTCCCGAATGGACATCTTCAATTTGTGGAATTGTCCTGTAAACCTCCCAGTGATATCTCCTTGCCATTCGACACTTGGCATTCATCCCCTGCTGGATCACAGTCCAATACTTCTTTGAAAACAAAATTGCGTGGTGATATATGTCGTATCCATCCTGCAAAACAGCGTTATCAACTTTAGCAGCCATTTTACTTGCCTCAATCAATCTCTTCACATTGCTGTCCCTTAATCCGAGGTCATTAGATAATTCTCTTATTTGATCCGGTGTATTTAAAGCTGATTTTCCTTTTCCTCCTGCAATCTTTACCTCAAACTCCTCCGTATTTAAAACAGATTTTAATACACCCGTTAAAACAGTCGTAGTACCCGAAGAGTTCCAATCAAAACCCAAAACGTTTGAAAACGACTGGAAAAAGATTGGATTTGACATCCTCTCAAAGAACTCCTTTTCACCAAACTCTTGGATAATTAGAAGTATTATTGGCTTTGCCAACTTTTTCATTCTCTCAAGCAACCAGTAAGGGGCTTTTCCGTAGTGCAATGGCAAATAAATTGAAGACATCAATGTAACTTAGTTTAACAAAACAATAGTTTTTTGGTTTACAATCAACAAAACCAAAATTTTAAACGTTATCATTTTAAGTTGTCACGATGACTGAGATTTTGAAGCTTGCTGAGGAAATAGTAGAGGCTGAAGATAAAAAAGAGCAGATTGAACCGATAACTGGCAGAATAGAGATTTCTGTTGACGAGGCATACAAAATACAGAGGGAAGTTGTTAGAATTAAGGAGAAGAGGGGAGAGAAGATAGTGGGTAAGAAGATCGGATTGACAAATAGGGCAATTCAGCAAGCTTTTGGTGTTGAAGAGCCGATGAGTGGATATATAACCGACAAAATGGTGATATCAGAGGTTAAGATAGATGAACTAATACAGCCGAGAATTGAAGCTGAAATCGCATTCTTTTTGACGAATGACCTAAAGAGTATAAACAGGGCAGAGATTCTAGAATCCATTTACGCAATTCCGGCTTTGGAGATTGTTGATAGCAGGATTAGGGATTGAAGGGTTAAAATTCAAGATACGATTGCTGACAATGCGTCAATTGCAAGGGTTGTTTTGGGTAACAAACTTCTTCCAATAAAGGATTTGGATTTGCAATTGATTGGCATGGTGTTCAAGAAAAATGGTAGAATAATCTCAACAGGTGTTGGAGCAAACGTTATGGAAAATCCGATTCTGGCTTTGGAGTGGTTGATAAACAAGTTTGCACAATCAGGCGAATACTTAAAAGCTGGAGAAATGGTTTTGGCTGGCTCATTGATTTCGCCAGTTGCTGTTGGTGGCAGTGATGTTTTTGAGGCAGAGTTCCATACGTTGGGAAGTGTTAGTGTAACATTTATCTAATATTTACCCTACTTTGGTTATGGAGGCTTTGGTTATTGTGGACATGCAGAAGGACTTTTGCTATAAGAACGGAAAGCTCTTTGTTGGTGAGCACGTTGAAGCTATATTCGATCCACTTAGAAAGGTAATTAAGCGATGCAGGGAAAAAATGCCCGTGATATTCACCCAAGACTGGCATAGGGAGGATGATGTTGAATTTAAGATATGGACACCGCATTGCATAATGAACACCGAAGGGGCTGAGATCATAGACGAACTTGAGGCTGATAAAAACGATTATTATATAAGGAAGAGAAGGTATTCAGCTTTTTTCGGTACGGATTTAGATTTGACTTTGAGGGAGTTGGGCATTAAAAAGCTTTACTTTGGTGGTGTGGTTACAAACATCTGCGTCTTGCATACGGTTGGTGATGCTGTGCTGAGGGGATACGAGGCTTGCGTTTTAAAGGATTGTACAACTGCAATTAGCGATTATGAGTACGAATATGCAATCAATCACATGAAAAACGTTTTTAACGCTGAAATTATCTCATCCGAAGATTTTCTAAAGTCTTTCTAGAGGTAAAAAAGGTTATAGATGCTACGACAATGGAAATTGCCAGAGATTGAATAAAGCCAAAACCGATTAAATAAAAAACCGCGAAGCTTAAAAATAGTACTGTTACAAGTATTGCAGACAGGGAAATTCTATATCCCATCTCCTTTACCATTTCATCGTCAACCATTTGGGATACCTCAATGTTATGATACCTCAGACTCTCCCTTTTCATCATCTCTCAGTTCGCCCATCAGTCATCATCGGCAAAGAGTGTAGGGTGTAAAGCTTAAAAAAACTTTGTTTTGAATGGTTGATGCAGAAGGGCCTGTCTATATTAGCATAAAACTATAAATATTTAAAATTAAGTACTATTATGTTAAAAGTAAAGGAAATTGCAGAAGAGCTAAAAATCTTCGAAAGAAACAAATATCTACTGAAATAAAAGTAGGTATAGCAACTGCCATAAAACATCCTCGGTAAGAAGAACTGCGAGAATCCTCAAAAGCCTCATCCAGTCTCTAAAACAGCAGTATGGAAAAGTAAAGAAGTTTGAAAACAAACCGAAATTCATTGTAGACAAGTTGTGTTAAAGTGGATACGACTGATGCAGAATAACACAAATCCAAATACTAAAAACAGAATCTAAAAAAGATAGAATTTAAGCGATAAAGACTACTCGAACTCAAAAACCCTATCAAACAAATCCCTATGCTTGGCAGGTCTCCAAAGAAACTCCAATTTCTCGATGTCCTTCACAAGTTCATACATTTCTGTATCTCTGTCAATTAAAAAGTCGTATTTTGGCTTGGCAAATCTGATTTCTGGAATGTGTGCGTAATTCTCATTCCTAACCCACCCATCTGTTGTGTAGTAGTAGCAAGCCCCCCTCCTTTCAGTATAAGGCTCATAAATTGAGGTAAAATTCCTGCAAACCCAGTTTGCGGTCTTTAATTCTTTTTCTGAAGGATTGATTGTCACATGCCCGTAATTTGGTGGAACAATGATCTTATCACCCTTCTTAGCCTCTACAACAATAACATCTTCTATTTTGCCATCTTTCTCTCTCTGCACTACAAACAATGCCTCCCCCTCCAACACTTCATATATCTCAGCATAACTGAACCCGTTTTCCGCTTCTGGATGATAATGTCCATAAGTTTTAATGAACTCCTTGCCAACTTTGTTGGCAGGAATAAACGTTATGTCATACCTCAAATTGTACTTCTTAATTTTCTCCCAGTCCTCCCTTGAATAATAAGAGTCTCTGAACATGTAGTAAGCTGAAAAGTCGTTTTTCAGCTCATTCGGATAAGCCAAAACGGGTAGTAAATCTTTTGCATGTCTTATTTCAGCATCGAATTTTTTGCCAGCTATCTCCAATTCCATGTTTTATTGTAAAAAATGCAGTATAAAATGGTTTCTTTTGATTTGTTCCGATTTGGTGGATACGCCAAACTCTTTCAACCCTAACTCAGACTGACATTCAAAATCTGGATTATATCGGCAGCATCTTCTATCAAGTCACTTATGTTTACAAGGTGGCGTATGAAATTTGAAAGAGTTTCACCTTCCCAGTAACTCCTAACGTCCTTTTTTATCATCTTTTTGTAAAGTTGTCCCTTAATACCGTCCACTTCTTCCTCCCTAACTCTAATTACAAGTGTTTTATCCTTCAATTCACATGCGTTTTGCAAACACTCAAATGTGGCTATCAAATCGTCACTCATTTTGACATTGATGTCTGCCACTCTTAAGCAATCCTTACGTATGTCATCGTCAAGCTTTGGTATCAAGATGTAAGCCATGGATGTATCTTCAACCTCGTCAATAATCTCATCAACGATTTCCGCAAATCTGTACAAATTTGCCCTTAATCCGGGAATGAAGGCACCCTCATACAAGAACAAAGCTATATCTCTCCTTACAATGTCACCGTGTTTCTCAAGTTCGCATATCTCTCTGGCCAACTCCTTATCGTCTTTCTCAATCATAACCTTGAGCAATTCGTTAGCCTCTTTGACGTAACTGAGGTGTTCTCTCATCTTTTCTATAACCTGATTTTCTTTTTCACCACCAAGAACGAGCTTTCTCAACTTCCCAAACATAACTAATCACCAACTAATCACCATTTGGTTTTCTCTTTCCTTACAACCTTGATGTATTCAATTGCTGTTGTTGGATAGCCTCCATTCTCCTTCTCCATCGACTTGACCATGTCCCATATCGTGAGCAATGCTGTGCTTACTCCAGTCAAAGCCTCCATCTCCACACCGGTTTTACTTACAGCTTTCACAATACATCTTGCCCTAATCCCATTGTTTTCGACATCAAATGACACATTCACAGATGTAATTGGGATGGGGTGACACATTGGGATTAATTCAGGAGTTTTCTTAACAGCCAAAACCGCTGCAACGTTTGATGTTGCAAGCACGTTACCCTTAGCAATTTTATTTTCAATAACAGCTTTGATGGTATCTTCTTTCAACCTGATAAACCCCTCCGCTTCAGCTATCCTCAAAACCTCCTCCTTTTGGGTAATATCAACCATCCTTACTCGATCATTTTCAATGTGAGAGAGCATGAATATAGTAGGTTTGATTTTAAATAAACCTTTGCAATTTTGAACATACTTTTGCAGTTGACGAAAAACTTCCAAAATTGGAAAAGTTTATCTTTGATTACTCTTACTTATGATGAGATGGAACGTCTTGATGTTGATTTGCCTCAAATCAAGATTGCCGAAAACATATGCTATGCGTTGTTAAACAAATATCCAATTGATTATATCATTGATTTGATTAAAGAGAATAAGGATTGCAGGATTTACATAACTTCTTCACGAGACAAGCCGAATGAGGTAGATATACTTATGGATAAAGTTGGTAGGTATAAATATCAGTGCAACGAATTTTTGTGTATCCCTATTCCAAAAAAATTTGCAGTTTTAGAGCCTGACAAAAGATATTTTGAGGCTACACTCAAAGCCAACATATTTTTAGCTGTTTTAAAAGCAGATGAAAAGGAATTACATCAATGATTTGCTAAATTTAGAGATAAGAAATATCGCCAAAACTATCTAAACCTCCAGTCTATCGTTTCAATTCCAGCCAGTTTTTTCAACTCATCAACTAAATTGTCACAGAAAGCCAGAAACTGAAAGTATTCATCTCTGCTTATCGCACCCAAGTCATAGAGTCTTCTTACGTATGGATCCACAACATCCAAATCGTCAACAAACATCTCCACAGCCATCTCATCAGCCCATTCCTTGTAGCCTTCAAACCACTTTAACACCATCTTTTTAACTTCTTCAAGCTCCTCTCTAAGTTCTTCAATCCTTTTCTCCATATTCTCCATATTTCCCATCTCAACATCTTCCTCGTTCATGATACCACCTAATCACATCACCATTCTACACTACCACACTCTTTCATCTCTTTTAAAGCCTGCATTATCGGACATTTTCTACACTTCTCCTCAAAATCCTCTGCACTTTGATCTTCAGGACACTCAATAACAGTATCGTAGATGCAGGGATTTTTCATAACTTTCACAAAAAAATAAAAAATTAAACTTTTAAGATTTGATCATCACTTCTCGGCTCAAACCACTTGCACTTCTTAACGATAACGTACTTACTAACACACCAGTAAAAGGGCCAATGAATTATCTTGCAGTAGCCCACCAAATCTGCTGGTGGAAATACTGTGCCAGGAGCAATTGGTTTTAACCATTTGCAATCCTTACAAACATGTGGGAACTGCTTCACGTATTCTACTTGTTCAGGAAACATTATTGGTGGTTTCGGTCCTGCATCGGGTCCGGGAAAACTATATTGGATGTGTTCCGTCATTCTATCACTCCTCCTTTAGTTTACCATACACTGGCTTTCCCGGATATTCGTCTTTCATCCAAACGTCCTCACTCTTTGTTCTGCTGATCCAAACAAACCTTCTTGAGTCAACAAATCCATGCTTCTTTGGCTGTGGCCCCCACGCTCTGACGAATTTGCCTCTCAGACTCTGCTTGCACATCGTAGCAGTTCCAGTGTACGTCTCAGGATTTCTCATCAGGCAATTATACGGTCTTGTTCTGCCGGGTGTGCCAGGTTTTACGTAAGGATTGTTTGACGGATATTCGTAGTAATAGCCTTTATCTGGGAAGTCTGCAAGTAATGGCATGACATCGTAGTCCTCATCAACAACTGTTGGTCCATCAACAACCTTTCCATTGATTAGTTTTATCTTGTAAACCTTGTCGCACCCAGCACACTTCACTTTGCCCTCCCAGTTCCAGAAGTAGTATGGGTCAAGGTAGTTGTAAGCTCCGCAATCACATTTTAATACATACGCCATTTTTAACCACCTCAGATTACACCCTTTTCATACAACGCTTTCAGCTTACTCAATGGATATCCAAGCAACTCATGGTAGATTCTTATGTTGTCTGCACCCAACGGCCTCCACACCCACTTTGTCCTTGGTGGTGTTTCTGAGAGTTTTGAGTTTGCTCCATGTACGAGAATGTCTCCATATATCGGGTCATCAATCCAGTAAACGCTTCCTCTCTGCAAGAAGTGTTCAGATTCTGCACAATCTTTGGCTGACATGACTGGGACTGCTAGCAATCCAGCTTCATTCAGAATCTCAACAACCTGATTTCTGTTCTTGTCAGCAGCCCATTGCTCCAAGGCAGCGTAGATTTCTATTTGTGCTTTTGGATTCATTCTGTCCTTGAAGTACTTGTACTTCTCCCAGAGATCCAACCTTCCGATTACTCTACATAACTCATGGAAGTCCTCATCTTGGAATGCTGATACCATAACATATCTCATTTCATCCCTTATCTGTGGGTTATCGCTTTCAGGGTCAATTGACTTGCCACAGTAAATTATACCATGTACACACAGCAGCGTATCCCAGTTGCCCCATCTCTGCCTAACAACACCAAATCTGCCGTATAATGGGAATGTGTAACCAGTTGCCCTTGTTGAACAGCTTATCTGCGATAGATCAACCATCGTACCTAATCCAGTCTTCCTTCTATGGTGAGCTGCAGCCAATACACCGGTTAGCGAAGTTAAACCGGAATACCAGTCGATAACCCAGTTTGTTTGTTTTGCTGGATGTCCTCCAAAGTCTTCGTGGAAGCCGGTTATACCAGCTAATCCACCAACAGCCTGACCAAGGATGTCATAGCTACCTCCATACCTCCTCGGTCCGTAATTACCAAAGCCTCCAAGCCAGGTGTAAATTAGCCTTGGATTTACCTCCTTAACTTGTGGATAACCAATTCCCCATCTGAAGAACGTCCCCGGCCTGTAACACTCTGCTAAACTATCTGCAATTTTCCACAGGTCCTCCATTATCTCCCTTGCCTCTTTTGCATGATAATCAATTGTAACGAAGTACTTGTTGCTGTTAGCATGCATGTAACCCCAGCCTGTACCAGTCATTGGGCGATGATCAGTCTCAGGCCAGAGATAAGCCTCATTGAATGGGCTTGTATGTCTCATTGGATCTGCCAATCTGGGCATCTCAAACTTGATAACCTCAGCACCATATTCTGCAAGAGTTGCACCAACGTGAGGGCTTAGAATATACATCGTCTGGCTTAAATGCCTCCAACCTTTCAACGCCTCAGGCTTTTCCCAAATCTTCTTTGGATCAAACACCCTTCTGCAGTATTCTTCGAATGGTATTTTTTCCATGTCCTCTCCATCATCAGGATTCCTGTCATACTTAGGTTCAAAACTCCAGCTTCCTGGGGGTTCGGGATTCCAGGATTTCTTAGGGTTGGGATAAAATACCTCCTTCATAATACCACCTCACTCATACTCATGATACCACTTCACCACACCCTCCAAAGCGAGCTGCTTGAGGTCCTCTGGTCCCAATCCGCAGTAGTACTTCAGAATTTCTGCAGTGTCCAAACCTAAGGGCCTGCCCAACCACTTGACTCTTGCAGGCGCTCTGTGTTGATGGGCCAATGGTGAATTGGACACCAACACCCTTCCATAATGCTCATCGTAAACTTCTGTTACATGTCTTCTATAGATGAACTGCTCGTATTCAGCAACTTCATCGGGATACAACACCGGGGCAGCAGCAACTTCTCTTGCAACCAACTTCTTCTCAGCTTCAGCTCTGTTGTTATCAGCTAACCATTGTGCTGTAATTGTATAGGTCTTAGCCAAACCTTCAAGAGCATTTCTTGCACCCATCTCCTTGAGGAATGGATCTTCTGCTATAAGCCTAGCACCTTCAGGGAAATCCATACCAATAACCTGAATGATCCTGTACCAAAGCCTGTCAGTCTGACCACCAATCATCATGTATCCATCCTTACATGGGTTCCAAGCATACTGGTTAAGGCAAGGATCCCAACCACCGGTTCTTGCCTTTATGCTACCATTCAGCCCATACCAGCTTATGTTGAAGTCGTTAACCTCCATGTAAGCCTCAGCATTTGTAATTTCAATGAACTGCCCCCTATTACTGACGGTATCTCTATAATACAAAGCTACCAAAATTGCGACTGCCGCGTGGATTCCACAGGCGTAACTACCCATCCATTCACCACATCTCGTTGGGTTACCACCCTTTTCTCTCGGCAACTGATCAGGTGGGAAGCCAGTAGAATGTACGTATTCTGAACAGCTCAAACCTATTGGGTCAATCATCGGCTGCCCGAATTTTGAAACTTTATCCTTCATTGGACCCCACTGTCCAAGTTGTCCAATCCAGCAATACACAAGTCTTGGGTTTATCTTGCTGAGCTGCCTATAACCAATCCCCCATTCATCGAATTGCCCAGGCGGGTAGTTTTCAATAAGAACATCTGCCTTGGTTACTAAGCTCTTCAGCAACTCCCTACCCTTCTCCTTCTCCAAATCAATACAAACTGAGAACTTGTTTCTGTTTTCATGCAAAAACGTAGGGCTTACTTTTTCGCCAGTGTAGATGTCTTCAAATGCATACTCTTCTCTACCAAACGGGTAGAGATGTCTCAATGGGTCTCCACCCTCTGGTGGTTCAATCTTAATAACCTTAGCACCCAATTCTGCAAGATTCGATGCACAGAAAGATGCATTGAAGTCCCATAGGCTACACTCTATAACTACAAATCCATCCAGAGCCCATGGTTTTCCTTCAGCCTTCTCCCAAGTGATGCCCAATCCGTCTTCTTCGCCTTCAGTAAATCTTGCATAAGCTCCTTCTGGGTCTCTAGGGTCTTTAACCCAAGGTGCATAGATTTCTTCCTTCTTTCTCGGCGGTGTTACTGGCCATGGTCTTGGAATCAATGTATCCTTTATGTCCTCAATTTCTATTTCAATATATTTTTCTTCCTCCGCCATTCAACTCCCTCCAGAATGTCATTAATTATAATGTGAAAACCCTATAAAAACTTATCGGTATGTTTTGTTATGAAAAATGGAGCAATTGCTATCTGATTTCATATATAATTCTAAGAATTAAATAATTAATTAAATAACCTTTCATTTAACTCTTTTCAATAGCCTTGTAAAACTTGTTGAATTCTTCGATACTCAATGCGTCTTCAACCCTTCCGAGTTTGTACAACGCTAATCCCTTACTAAGTTTTGCCTTCTTATCATCTGGATTTATTTTTAGAAATTCATCGAAACAATCCAAAGCTTCCTTATATTTTTCCATCCTCAAATAAACCATGCCTTTAGAATAAATTGCATTGGGATTTTTGTCAGATATTTCGTCAAAGAGTTTTATCGATTCCTCATGCCTACCCATGTCTGCAAGTATTGAAGCTTTCAGCCCTAAAGCGTTGATTCTCTCCTCTTCATCTACCTGCTTAACGTAATCGTCGATTACAACAATCGCCTCATCAAGCAGTCCAGCCTTTGTTAGTTCAACTGCAAGCTCCAACCCCATCTTCTCGGGATCGAAAAAATATATTGCATTTCTATAAGCCTTATTTAAAATTGTTTTTCCGACTGCAAAGGCAGGTAAAGTATGTCCAGGAAGTATATTTTTGATTTCACGTTTTTGCAAAATTCTTAAGGAATAGATGAAATTGATCATACTACCCCCAATCATCTCATCAGCAATGGGATGGAAGGAGACCACATCTCCTGAAAACAGCGTTTTGGATTCTTCATGATACAAGCAAATGCTATCTATTGTATGACCAGGTGTGTGGATGACCTCAAAATCAACTCCTGAAAGGTTTACTTTTTCCCCTCCTAAAACAGGTGTTATTTTGCAAGTTTTACTCATTTTTTTGATAACATATCCTAAATTGTCAGCAAAAGCCTTATGAAGTATAACTTCAAAGTTATCAAACGTTTTATAGCTCCTAACCAGCTCAAGCAAGCCCAACGTGTGATCGTTGTGGCTGTGAGTCAAAAACACTTTTTTTATATTTTCTGGTTTATAAATTTCAAAAAGTTCAAAAAAGGCAGTATAATCGTTTCCAGTATCTACCAACGTTAGGTAATCCCCTTCAATCAGGTAGATGTTCGAAGAATTTTCATATCCTTCAAGATACCAGATATTATAAAAAAAAGAATCTGGATTATCTGACAGCCTTTTCCAAGAATTCATGCTGGTGGCACGTAGTCCAATGTGAAGTGCAGCTTAAGCCTGTCTTCAGGCCACATCTTCCTCGCTTTTGTCTCTCCAGGATAAACTTCCTGATCGTTTATTGCCTCTACAGTCAACTCCAAGAAGTGCCAAGCTGTCAGCTCATACTTTGTTATTACATCACCCGGCACAACAACAGCCATTCTGTTGAATTGCGAGATTTTCCATTCAAACTTCTCGTTTGGCTCAGCAGTCATCGTTCCATTCTTACCCTCGTAAACCTTTTCAAGCGTTCCCTTCACAACATCTCCCGCTTTGGTATTGTAGTCATTCGCCAGCTCCTCGGGCAGATAAAACCACAACGCCTCTTCACCAGTTTTCACATAACCCCTCACAAGCATGGGGTCGTAGCCACACAATATCACTCTCATCTTCTCAGGCATGCAACCACCATATTTAATCATGCACTATTACTATTTAACATTTTTGATTATGTTATTTGCTCTGAAACCATTCAAGTTGAATTTGACAAGCAGAAGGAAATAAAAAGTTTGTCTCAGTTTTAGCATCAATTTCAAAACACAAAATATTTTAAAAGTATGCACAAGCTTAACTGGATGAGAATTCCCCTTTATATTGATTTCAGGGATAAAAAGGTCTTAGTAATCGGGGGAGGAATGGTTGGGACTTCGAGAGCTAAAAAGTTTCTTGAGTACGGGGCTGAGGTATTTGTGTTGAGTAAAGAATTTAGCGAGGAGCTTTTAAGTTTGTCAAAAGATGGACGTATCAAATTAATTGAGGAAGATGCATTAAATCGTGATTTGCTCGAAAAAATCATTCCTGATTATGATTTGATTGTTGTTGCGATCGCCGACACAAGTATAAACGATTTTATCAAAGACATTTCAAAAAGACACAGAGTTTTAGTCAATTTGGCAAACAACGCAAAGGAGACAGAAGTTGTTGTGCCTTTTGAAGGCGGTTACAAGGGTATAAGGTTTGCTGTGACAACGGAAGGTAAAAGCGGAGTTGTTGCAAGAAGAGTTAGAGATACCTTTCAAAAGCTGTTGGAGGAAGATGAGGAGACGGTTTTCTTTTTAAAAGCAATGGATCATCTTAAACAATATATGAAAGCCAACAATGTACCTATAAACTTGAGAATGAAGTTGTACTTTGTTATAAGCTCAGATGAAGAATTTAGAAGGTTGATTAGGGAAGAGAAGGTTGATGAGGCTCGTAAACTTGCTGAAAGATTGGTTGAGGAATATGTGAGCGGTAAAAGGAAGATTGAAGATGACATCAAATTTTGATGTTAAGCTTTTGATGGCTATCCAGTATGAATTGCCTTTAACAGAAACGCCACTCGTTGATTTGGCTGAAAACTTGGGCTACGATAAAGACTACGTTTTAAAAGAAGTTTCTGAACTGATTAATAAAGGTGTAATCAAGAGATACGGGGCAAATCTGAATTATAAGGCGTTCAAAGATGTTAAAAAAGCCGCTTTGGTTGGGTTTAAGGTGGAGGATGCAAGAGTTAAGGAAGTTGCGGGAAAGATAAATAGAATTGATGTATTAAGCTTAAAGCACAACTTTTTGAGGGAGCATGAGGAATACAACGTCTGGTTTACAATTAAGGCTGAAAGTGTGGAAAGGATAAAAGAGTTGGTTAGCAATGTTGCTTCTGAATGTAACGTCAAAGATTACGTTACACTACCAACAAAGAGGGTTTGGAAGATGGACGTGAAATATGATTTGATTAAAGGCGTTTCATGGAGTAACAAGTGGATTGAGCCAAAAAGTATACCGACAGTTGATGAACTGGGTCTAGATGCAACGATGGTAAGAGAACTTGAGAGTTTAAGCGCATCGGAAAGGCCTTTTAAGGTTTTTGAGAGGTATGGGTATAAGGAAATAGAAATTGTTGAAATTGTGAGGGAGTTGATTGAAAAGGGTGTGGTGAGAGACTTTAGTGGCGTGTTGAGGGAGTCAAAGATTGGATTTAGGGAAAATGGGATGTCCTTGCTAAGAACAAAATCGAGGAGGGTTGCAATCAAATTGATTAAAAACTATCCGCAAATAACCCATCTCGTTGAGAGGATTCCACATCCTAAATGGAACTACCCAATTTACTTCATGGTTCATGCAAGGGATAAAAAACCTATAGAGAAGATTAGGGAAGAAGTAAAGGAATTTGAGGAGATTGAGGATGCAATCACAATCTACAGCAAGAAAAATTTAAGGGAGTCTTTTTGAATTTATCAATTTAACTACCATTCAACCTCTTTCAATTTTCTCCATTCTTCAATTCCACCTTCCCAGATTAGGGCTGTAACCAATTTGTCATCAACAAATTCAAAGGTTTCATCGAATTCAACATTTAATTCAGCCCTTACAAGTTTGTACGAGGGGGATGCAACGTAGAATTCTTTGTTGAAATGCTTAGCAACCAAAGCCAAGGGTAACGTTCCAGTCTTGTTTATAAACCCGTTTTTGAGTATCGTGTCTGCCCCAACAACAACCAAATCGCAATTCTTTACAGCATAGCTTACAAATGCATCATGAAATATCTCAACTTCCTTATCCCTGCCCTTCAACCACCTCGCCATTTCTATTCCCTCTTTCTCAGGTAAAGATTCCAATACATTGATTTTTCTTGCCTTCAACAAACCCTTCTCAACTATATGGCTCCTGCTTAAGGTTGTCACAACCTTGTTATCCACAACACTTGCCAAATTTTCTACAGTCTTGGAATTCATTTTCTCAATTTCAAGCTTTAGCTCCTCAATTTGTGGGTTTGATTTGACGAATTCTGCAATAAATCTTAATCCAGCCATTGAAGGGTGTGCTTTCACTATTCTTTCGCAGACTTTGTATCTCTCGTCTTCTTCAACTTTCTTAAGCAACTCCAGCGTGTTTTTGATTATTTTAGATGAGCCGCTCCTCTTATCGTTTATGATATCTTTTAAGATGTTGTTTAACGACATGGATGTTGATTGTCACAAAAACCTTATCATTTTTTCGAAGCTTGTTGTAAGTTATCTCTGCAATAACAATTAACAATTCAAGAAAAATTAGAAATACACCGCAATTAAAAACAAAACAAATGCTAATTCAGGTGTTTGGTGCTGGGGCTTTGGGGAGTTTGTTCGGTTATTTAATTCAAAAAGCTGGATATAACGTGGTATTTGTTGCTAGGGGCAAGCAGTTGGAGGCTTTGAATAAAAAACTGGTCATTAAGGGTCTAGTGGAGGACGAGGTTAACGTTAATGCAAAAAACAAACCTGTTGATGCAGATGTAACTTTTGTAACTGTCAAGGCTTACGACACTGAGAATGCAGCAAAATTGCTATCGAAAACAAATTGCGGGATTGTTTGTAGCTTACAGAATGGAGTTGGAAATGAAGAGATACTATCAAAGTACGTTGAAAGAGTGGTTGGCGGAGTTACAACTTATGGAGCAAATTTGGTTGAATACGGCGTTGTTGAGTTTGCAGGAAAAGGTGTAACGTTTGTTGGCGATTTTTTAGATTCCACTTCAAATTCAAACTTAAATTCAAATGCATCCGTTGTTGCAAAAATACTTAACGATGCAGGAATTGAAACGGAAGTTGTGGATGATATACGGAGAAGAATATGGGTTAAAGCGGTCATAAATGCAGCAATTAATCCAATCACCGCTTTATGTAATGTTAGGAATGGAAAAGTTGTTGAAGTTGAGGAACTATGGAATGTGGCTTATAAAATAGCGAGGGAGGGTGAGGAAGTCATGAAAGCCTTGGAATTTAATGTTAAGAACAATGAACTTGTGAATGCGGTTAAAGATGTGGCAATGAAAACGAAAAACAATAGGTCTTCTATGTTACAGGATTTTGAGAAGGGTAAGAGAACAGAAATAGAATTTATCAACGGAGCAATAGTTAAGGCTGGAAGAAAATTGAATGTTGACGTCAGCGTTAACGAAATTGTGCTTAAACTGATAAGGGGGGCGGAAGTTGCTAGAGGTTGTTAAAGTCTTGATCGTTTCGGCAATGCCAGTATCGGAGTTAAGGGGTGGAATACCTTTAGCCCTGTATCTTGGCTTCACACCCGTCGAATCGTACATGCTTGCATTTTTCGGGAATCTGCTTCCTATCCCTTTATTACTTGTTTTTTTGGATAAATTTGTTGCTATAGCCTGTAAAATTAGCATTGTTGACGGATTTTACAACAGGATTGTCAGTAGGGTTGAAAGGAGGAAGAAAATAATAGAAAAGTACGGTTACTTTGGATTGACACTGTTTGTGGCAATCCCCCTACCAGTAACGGGAGCATGGACTGGAGCGTTATTAGCTTTTTTACTGAGGATGAACAAGGTCAAATCTATCCTATTCATTTCTTTGGGTGTAGCAATTGCCGGAATAATTGTTATTTTGGCAAGTTTAGGCGTAATAAAGCTTTATATGCTTAGTTTTTGATTTTGCATTAGATTTTTTTGGACTACTTGGAAAGATCAAATAAGACTATTCTCTCCCGAATTAGCAGGGGTAGTTTTTCCATACCAACAATCTCCAGTTCTTTTTTACCAATTTCGTAAAAATCCAAAATCTTTTTGATGTTAGGAGTTGGATTAAACTTCTTCTCAACAAATCCCAATCTCTTCAAAATTTCCAAGCAGTCGTTGATTAGAACGACCACAACTTTGTTTAAGCCTTTTTTAACTCCAATCTTTAAAGCCTCGTTTATCTGCCTTCTTGCAGCGATGTATAATAGAACTTCAATTGGAAGGGTTTTTGCAACATTTCTGCCAGTCTTCCACGACTTTAACGCCTTTCTAGCAGCAAACTTTAATGTTTCTAAATCCAAAACGTAATCTGCATCGATAAAAACAGCGTTACATCCCTTCAACTCATCAAAAAAGTTGTTTATATCGTTTATCTCTATCTCGCCGTAAACTACTCTTATATTCATCAAAGAACCCTCATCACTGACTCCATTTTTATGCCTTTTTCAGTCAAATCGTATCTCAAAATTGTTTTGGGGACGAGTATCTTCTTGAACTTGATTATTTTCATCCTCCTCTGTATCTCATTCTCAACCTCCCTCAAGCTCAACTCTATAACACCATCTGCTACGTGTTTCACAGTTGTCTCCAATCTGGAATCAAACATCCCTTTGGTCATTGTTAGAAGAAATAGGGACTCATTCTTTTTTGCATTTAACGAAAAATTCTCGAAGAGCTTGAATATCTCATCGTGCCGATAGTTCATAAAAAAGTAGGTCAAATTGTTTACAACAACCCTATCAAAAGATTCGTGGCTTAAGATTGCATTGATGTTGTTTAGGGGGTCATAGCTAACTTTCTTTAAAAAATCTCTTGATCCTTTTGCAATTCTGCCAATTCTGGGTGATATTAGATCGAGAATAAAAAGGTGCGCAACCGTTTCATCGTCAACATCAAAGTACGTTTTCATGTATTCTCTAACTTCTTCCTCGGTATCATCCGTTGATACGTACAAAACTTTTTCCTTATTTTTCAACCCCTCTACGGCGAAGTGGTACGTAAAAACGTCTCCTCCAGCTCCCGGGTCTTCAAAGATTACAACAACACTACCGCCAGGAATACCACCACCCAGTTGAGCATCTAAGGAAATAATACCAGTTTTGTACAACTTCATCGCTTTATTACCTCATTTTAAATATTTAAACTTAATTGTGAATATAACATAAATCAGCCAATATCAAACCGCAGCAAAGCAGCTATACCTCCCAAAGCATGTAATCTCTTTCCTGGTTCAAATTCGGTGCTCATAATAACCACTTTTCCCTTGGCAAGCTCAACGTTACGCATAAATTCATCTATGTCCCACTTCTCCCTCTGCTCCCTCAAAAACTCGTCAGTGATTAGCAAAACCTCAATAGCTCCATACTCGTAAGCTTTTTTTACTTCATCAATTCCGTAAGCAACCATCTTCCCCTTAGCAATTCTTTCCAACAACAAATCCATGTAGTTTGCCTCTTCAATTAGCCTTACCTCTCCAACTATCCTCTTTAAAATCCCTCTCTTCAAGACTTCGATAAAGCCCCTGATTCCAATTGAGGAAGTGTCTGTAATCAAAGCCTTCTTGGCTAATTCGGGATACTTCTCCTTCAAAAAATTCATAAAGTCTTCTTTAACAAAGCCCGGTCCAGCCACAACCAAGTATTTGAAGTTGATGTTCTCCAACTGCTTTGCAACATCGTTGAAAAACTCGTTTCTGTAGTTTGCCAAATCCTTGCCGTAACTTGCCTTGACGTTTGAGAACTCTTCAACACCCCAGTGTCTGACGACGCCTATTATTGCCTCACCCTCCTCAATCGTTAAAATAACAACTTCAGGTCTTTTTGAGGCCTCTTCAGCTTCTCTAATTCTTTTTAACTGTTCATCCTTCCATTCTTTGATTATGCTCAATTCCTTGCCCGTTGAGATGTTTAGCGTGTGGTAGCCTGAGTCTTCAATTCCTGCCACAATCCTGCCAGTAATTCTAAGTCTGTTGGCAAACTTGTGAAACTCAACCTTCTCAACCTGTATGCCTAACCTCACGGTAATCTTCTCCTTATCGCTCCTCAACTTGTCGCTACTTTCACTTATTCTTTTGGTTAACGAGAAAACTATGTCGTTTGGCTCGATTATGTACTTCAGATGCCACAAATCATCGAGAGTTTCAGGAATTAGTTTAATTTCTCCCTTATTTCCCTTAAGTTTCTCTTCAAGTATAATCATAGATGATCAGTTTAGGTTAATTTTATGTTAAATCTAAGTTAAATTTACTTAAATCTACCAAATACCTCTCAAAATCCTTAACTTTCAATTTGCCCTTATCTTCGATTAACGTGAAACCCTCATTTTTCAATCGTTCTGCCTGAAACTTTGCTTTTTCAGGAAACTTCTCGTTCAAACTTCCGTCTGGTTTTATTACTCTCCAGTATGGTGTTATTTCTGCTAAATTTCGTTTTCTCTCCCTCAAATCCTCCTCTGCTGTCTCACCTACAATTCGTATAAACCAACCTGTTGCTAAGGGGCAAGTGAAATCGGCATTGTATTCTTTTGCAAGTTTCTCCCTAATTTGAGTTATCGTGACCAATTTACCCTCTGGTATGCTTCGAATCAATTCATCAACGATGAGGGGTGTAGGAACGAACATCCTTCCTCTTCCCTTCTTGTCATCCACAACTTTTGGCTCCATTTTCTTTTCTAATTTTTCCCTCCAAGTTTTCTTGTTTCTAGCTCTTTTAACTTTTTTAGTTTTCTTAGTCGTATCAGATTTTTTAGATTTTTCAACCATGCATTTTTAAAGGGTTTTGAGCATTTAAACTCTTTTAGTTGTTTAGTAGTTACCTTTGTAAGTACAAAAACAACATAAACTTATTTAGATCACATTCATACCAAAACCATGCCAGTCGTAAAGATTGATATGTGGGAGGGGAGAGATAGAGAAACCAAGAGGAAGCTAATTCAAGCGGTAACGAAGGCTGTTTCTGAAACACTAAACGTTTCTGCCGAGCACATTCACATAATATTAAATGAAGTCCCTAAGGACAATTGGGGAATGATGGGGGAGCAAGTCTCCAGATTGGATTGAAATCAGTAAACAGATCAATTTCAATCAAAAAAGCGAGGATGATCAGCCTTTGTTTGGTAAACTCGTACGACAAGTTAAAGCTTCATGAAATCCATCTTAGAAGCATTGCCAGAGCCATACCTCTCTGCTATGCATTTGATTTTCATTTAGCCTTGTTAGATTTCAATTTTTGGGAAAATGAGAGAGAATTGGTTGAGCAGATAATGGACTATACGACGATAGGTGAACACGGCAGATACGCATTGAAATTGCTTGAGAAGGGGAGACTACACCTAATTAACAAAATTCCAGCCCAGTTTGGCATTATCATAGCAACCACATCGAAACCAGAAAAATCTAAGGAAATTAGCCTATATGACTTGAAATCAATCTTAAAAACTAAATCCACAACCTTTTTAATAGGGTTGGGTAGAAAGGGTTTGTCAAAAGACCTGCTTAAAACTGCAAAATATCACTTCGACGTTACAGCTAAAAATATAAGTCTCGAAACTTGCACAGCTATAGGTGTCATAGCTACAATGGTGTTCATGCTTATTAACGCTAAAAGGTGATCAAATGGAAGACATAAGAATTTGTCCGAATCACGGATACTATAGGGGTGAAAAGTGCAAGTGTGGTTATCAAGGAGAGTTGATCTTGGAAAAGGAAAAGGTTGAGAAGCTTGGTAGATTTATCTCTGGGTTGTTGAGACACTTTCCACAAAAATTCAACCTTGAAATGGATAAAGACGGTTGGGTTAGTTTTAATGCATTATCAAGGATTGTTTCAAGAAAGTATAAATGGGCCAACAAGTGGATAATAAAGGCTCTAATTTACTCAGATGAAAAGAAGAGGTACGAGTTGAAAGATGATAAAATTAGGGCAAGGTATGGGCATAGCGTTGATGTTGAGCTTTCAGACCTACCAGAATCTGAAGAAAAGACGTTGTATTATGGAACTGGGGAGGAAGAGGCAGATAGAATGCTTGAAATTGGGATAAAGCCCGTAAACCAGACTTTTGTGCATCTCTCCACAACCATTGAAAAGAGCGAAGAAGTGGCAAGATTGAGGACAGATGATCCGATAATACTCGAAATTGATGCGGAAAAGGCAAGAAACGATGGAATCAGAATTGTCAAGGCTAACGACTACATCGCATTGGTTAAGGAAATACCGCCAGAGTACATAAAGAAAGTAAACCGCTTGTAGGTAAATTATCACGTTTGTTATGTGTGATTAATTCAAATAATCAAAAACCAACCGAACAACCACAACACAACTTTTAAATTTCGTAGCCTTGGCATTGAGATACTTTTAAATAATCATAGCATGTTGGGGGATGAGTATGAGTAGGCTTAGAAAGATGCAGAAGAGGAAGAGTAATCCTAATCTCGTCAAGCTAATCGATGAGCTTTTGGTAGCTTCAGCTAAAAATGAGGCTAAGGTGTGGAAAGATTTGGCAGAGAGGATCGCAAAGCCGAGGCGATTGTATGCAGAGGTCAACGTATCAAAAATTGAGAGATACGCAAAGGATAACGAAACGATAATCGTGCCAGGCAAGGTTTTGGGAAATGGTAAAATCAACAAAAAAGTTACGGTTGCAGCTTTAAGCTTTTCAGAATCTGCAAAAAGAAAAATTGAGGATGCTGGAGGGAAGTGTTTAACGATCATGCAGTTGTTGGAAGAAAATCCTAAGGGTAGTGGTGTAAGAATTATGGCTTGAAAACTTTGTTAGAGGTGATTAAATGACTGTTAACGTTGAAAGAATTTTGAAAATTTTGGGTGACGATTATACCGTAATAGATGCAAATGGCCACATTTTGGGCAGGTTATCGAGCATAATTGCCAAAAGGCTGTTGAATGGAGAAAAGATAGTGGTTGTTAATGCAGAAAAGGCAGTAGTTACAGGGGAAAAGCAGGTAGTATTCGACAGATACAAGGAGAAGTACGATAGGGGTAGCAAGGAAAAAGGCCCATACTTCCCAAGACATCCTGAACGCATATTCAAAAGAACCGTTAGAGGAATGTTGCCTTGGAAGAGCAGAAGGGGCAGGGATGCTTACAGAAGGCTCAAGGTGTTTATTGGTGTGCCTGATGAACTGCGAGGCAAAGAATTTGAAGTTGTTGAAAATGCGTTGCATGAAAAAGTCTCAAAATCTGAGAAATACGTAACCATTGCTGAAATTAGCAAGTATTTGGGTTATAGGGGTGTTGAGGCATGAAGATACTTGTTACAAGCGGTAAAAGGAAAACTGCCATAGCAAGGGCAACGATTAAGCCCGGAAAAGGCAGGGTTAGAATAAACAAGATTCCTGTTGAGATTTTCCAGCCTGAAATGGCAAAAATGATGCTAATGGAGCCTTTGATCATGGCTAAGGATCTGGCAAATAAGGTTGACATAAACGTTGAGGTTGATGGTGGTGGAGTGATGGGACAGGCTGAGGCTGCTAGGACAGCTATAGCAAGAGCATTGGTAGAGTGGAGTGGAGATGAAGAACTAAAGAGGGTTTACATTGAATACGACAGAAGTTTACTTGTCAATGATGTGAGAAGGAAAGAACCAAAGAAGCAAGGTGGAAGGGGGGCAAGAAAGAGAAGACAGACTTCATACAGGTGATTAAATGTTTCCAATCAGGTGTTTTACTTGTGGCGCTGTAATTGCCCACAAGTGGGAGGAGTATCAGGATAAAATTAAGGCTGGCAAAACACCAAAAGATGCTTTAGATGAACTTGGAATTACAAGGTACTGCTGCAGAAGGATGTTTTTGACGTATAAGTCTGTGATTAAGGAATTTTCCCGTTTCCAGGGGGCCGTAGGGTAGCCTGGTCATCCTCCGGCGTTCGGGACGCCGTGACCCGAGTTCAAATCTCGGCGGCCCCATGACGAGGTGATTGATATTAAAAAGGCGTTTCCCTTTGAATATACGAGGTTTGAGAAGGCAAGAATAGTTGGAGCGAGAGCTTTACAAATAGCTATGGGCGCTCCAGTCTTAATTGAGACTGATAAAGTTGATCCTCTTGATATTGCTAAGGAAGAGTTTGAAAAGGGAGTGATACCCATAACAGTAAAGAGGAGGAGGGAAAGCTTTGTATGGCTTGAAAGACATGAGTTGTTTTGAAGGTGTTGGTTCATGAACATGGATGAGGTGGTATATTGATAATTGAAGATATACATTATAGAATTGTTTTTGACAGCAGAGGTAACGAGACTGTTGAGTGTGAAGTTTACAGTGAAGATTTTGTTGGGAAGGCAATAGCTCCTAGCGGTGCATCTACTGGTAGCGAAGAGGCCGTTGCTGTTAATCCTTACAACTATGAAGAAATCGAAGAAAAAGTCTCCAAAGCTTTGGTTGGAATGAGCGTTTTTGAACAAATTAGCATTGATAAAGCTTTAAAAGAATTGGATGGAACAGATAATTTCTCTAACATCGGTGGAAACTTTGCAATCTCTGCAAGCTTAGCAGTTGCAAAGGTGGCTGCTGAGATGTTAGGATTGCCCTTGTATCAATACGTAGGTGGTTTGTTTGCGAAGGAATTGCCTTACCCATTGGGAAATGTTATTGGAGGTGGGGCGCACGCAGAAGGATCAACAAACATTCAGGAATTTTTAATCATCCCTGTTGGAGCAAAAACGTTCTTCGAGGCACAATCAACGAATGCCAAGGTTCACAAGACAATAAAGCAGGAGTTTAAAAAGAGGGGTATTTTTGCTGCAAAGGGTGATGAGGGGGCTTGGGCTGCCCAAATTGATGATGAGACTGCTTTTGATATTATTGAAACAGCAATAGCTAAGGTTGAGGATGAAACAAACGTTAAGGTTAGAATTGGTGTTGATGTTGCCGCTACTGAGTTGTGGGATGGTGAACACTACGTTTACAAGGACAAAAAGTTGAACACAGAGGAGCAAATTGCTTATATGGCTGAGTTGGCTGATGAGCACGACTTGCTCTACATCGAAGACCCGTTGCATGAAAACGAATTTGAAGGATTTGCTGAATTGACAAAACAGGTTAAATGCATGGTTTGTGCTGATGATTTAGTTGTCACAAACGTTAAAAGGATTGAGAAAGCTTTAGAAATCGGGTCGATGAATACTGTTTTGATTAAACCAAATCAGATTGGAACTTTGACAGACACGTTTAATGCCGTTAAGTTAAGCAAAGACAATGGATGCAGAATTGTTGTTAGTCATAGAAGTGGTGAGACTGAAGATGAAAGCATTGCCCACCTCAGCATCGCCTTCAACGCAACATTAATAAAGACGGGTGTAGTTGGGGGAGAGAGATTGGTCAAGCTCAACGAACTAATCAGGATTGAGGAGTTTATGGACGATCCAAGAATGGTGATAGTATGATCGAGAGAGAAAGGATGGTAAGGGATTTGGAGTACGATTATCTTGTGCCACCAGACGAATACTTGGCAGCAGGTGTGCACATAGGAACGCAGGTGAAAACGGGAGACATGAGGAGGTTTATCTATAAGGTTAGACCTGATGGTTTGTACGTTTTGGACATAAGGCATTTAGATGAAAGAATCAGAGTTGCGGCAAAGTTCCTGGCAAGATTTGAGCCGTCAAAGATTCTACTTGTCGCAGCAAGACAGTACGGGCAAAAGCCAGTAATGATGTTCTCAAAAGTTGTTGGAAGCAATTACATCATTGGCAGGTTCGTGCCTGGAACGTTAACAAATCCGATGCTCAAGGAGTACATGGAGCCTGATGTGGTTTTTGTTAACGATCCAGCAATTGATACGCAAGCGGTTCAGGAAGCAACGGATGTTGGAATTCCAGTCGTTGCTCTTTGCGACTCAAACAACTCGGCAGCGAATATTGATTTAATTATTCCCACAAACAACAAGGGTAGAAAGGCTTTGGCGTTGGTTTATTGGTTGCTGGCTAAGGAGATTGTTAAGATTAAGGGAATAGCTGATTTTTCATACACAGTTGAAGACTTCGAGGCTGAGCTTTAGTCTAATTTAATATTTATTTTTTAATAAATATAATTCAAACCATGGACTCAGCAATCCTAATTAACTCCTCCTTTGAAAGTGTTTGTGTGTCAGCTATTATTGTAATATAATGTTCTTCAGTCACGAAACGTAGGATTTGGGTTTTACGCTTGTGCTTGACTTCCTGATAGTATCCTTCATAACCTTTTATACTCACCTTCTCTTCTATCGGCAAAGGAAAAATTTTTATCTTTGATCTCTCTTTTACTGTAATGCTCTCCCAAGGAGTTACTGATTTGTTGACGTATTTCAGCCTAACTTTGTTTTCAAAAACTGTAATCTCATCAAGCTCAAATCCTGCTGTGTAGGATGGAGTTAAAACCTTGTAACCGACTAGCTTCTCAGCCTCTTCAACGCTTTTAACAACCTTTATTTCTGGTTCTTGTTCTTTATATTCCTTCTTAATCACTTTAACACTAGCATTCTCAGGAACAACAAATTCAAACTCATCATCCGCTATGCCAGTATTAATTGACACATTTCTGTACTCAATTGTATAATCAATAGCCTTTCCTTTGATTTCAATTTTTAAAGGAATCCAAGTTTCCTTGTCAATCCACATTTTTTGTTCAATCGTTTTATCCTTGGGTATGGCTTTTATTGTGTAACAGGCTTTACCATCAAATTCTTCCTCGCCAACAAACTGGATGTCAAACCATCTTATAGTTTCCAAAGTTATTCCTAAGTCCATTTCCGATTTTGATGCTTCCAAATCCTGCCTTACCACCTCATTCTTTTCTTTGTTGTAGTACCATTGTGTTGTTCCATTGAATACGATTAAGCTACTTTTACCAATAGCTTTAAACTTGTTCGGCTTTTTGAGCATAAACTTGAATTCTTGGGTTTCATTGCCCGTTTTCATTGTAATATCAGCCTTAAAATCTTCAATTTTCTTCCATTTCTCGTTAGCTTTTTCCACAATTTGCTCTGCTGTTAGCTGGGTGCATGCAGTTAGCAAAATAGTCAAAATCAATATAACTAGCTTTCTCACACTATCACGTCCTTCCCGATCTCCTTCATAACCCTCAAAAATTCATCAACGTTTTCAGCATTGGCAGGAATCCTCCAGAGTTTTTTCTCTTCTTCATTTAGATCTCCATCAATTTGGTAGTACTTCTCTTTTCTCTTAAAAAACACTGATATAACGATAAGACTTGCACCAAATGCAGCTATCATTTCAGAAAATGGAAAAATCCAAGCTGCAAATATGGTTACTAACCCAGCCACAAAAAATTCAGTTTTTAATTTTTTCTCCTCACTAAGAACAATTGATCTTACTTTTGAGAGATTTAATTCATGAAACACATAAGCTGGTCTTCTTAGACAGATTAATCTCTTGTTGGTCACAAAGTAATGGTAATCATAGCTATGGAAATTGACAAAGGTATCTGTAATCACATTTTCACCCTTTTCTAAATACTCCCGTATCATTATCCATACTTTCTTTTAAAAATTAAAAAATTTTTCAATAATTAATAAAGCATTAGTCGGTCGCTATCTACTTCCAATGCACCACCGCCACTAGCTTCAACATCTACCACAACATAAGAATCCTCGGGATCAAACCATGATGTGTCAAATGATACGTAATACCCCACAGACCCAACGCCACCATATCCAACAAAGTTGTGCCCTTCTCCACCTGTAGAGTAAAGTATGGTTCCAATACCCCACGTTTTGTATGGGCCACTGATATCATTTATTATAGTATAATCTCTATGCATTTCCATTTCGACATAACCTGAAACCGAGAATGTAAACTCATCACTAAATGTAATGAAATCGTTTGGAGGGTCCCTCCACGACTCATACGTCCCGCGTATGCTTGCTCCGCCATAATCGCCATTTGCTACAGCATCAAGAGTTTTTGAATCTACACGATAGTAGCTTAAGCTTTTAGCAATATAAGGATTTATAGAATAAACAGTCACTGTAGCCTTCGAATCTTCAATAACCTTATCGAATTCCTTCAAATCTGCTTGTACAACGTCTGATACGTATTTAATCAACTCTTTCAATTCCTCATATTTTGCATTGTTCTCTTTCTCCAAAACACTCACAACATCAATCAAGCTGCTATAGTGCTGGCTTAACGTTGGTTTGAGATCCTGAGAGACTAAGATTCTTTTAGCAGAATTTGCAAATATTGCAATATCCGTTTCAACCTTCCACCCTTCCTCTTCTGGCAGAATTATGGTTCCAAAGCTAACATCTCTACTCCAAGCAGCCAAAACATAACCATCAATTAGTTTCCCATTCGATTTTATTGTTATGCTGGCTAATGTAATTGCGGTGTCTTTGTTAACCTTTTTATACAAAATATCAACCTTCTCAACCGTGTAATCTTTAGGAGTGCCTATTAAGATTCCAGGGTAGAAGTCAATTGGTTTGATATCGTTTATCTCAATTCCAGTTGGAGTTTGAGTGATTTTCTTGGTTTTTATATCTTCTGCTATCGTTGGTGCTACTATACTTCCCGCCGTCACCAAAACCAACAACAAAACTATTCCAATTTTAATGGCTTTCATTCAACCACCTTCATTATTGTTATACTTCACAACTATATAAATTTTCTGACCATGCTTTGAGAAGTATAACAATATATTTATCATTATCAACTTATGGTCAGAAAATTTATATATTGATTAACCATTGTTTTAGCATGAGATTAAAGATTTTGGTAATGGTGGCAACACTAATATTGGCAACAACAACTGCAACTGCAGCAGCCAAAGTACAACCAAAGACAGTCTACGATTCCATAAGGCAAGGAGAAACAGATTGGTTCTACCAATACATCTCCTCTTCATCGTTCAACGTCTACTTAATATGGAACAATCCATCTAACAGCCTAACACTAACGATTTACTCACCCAATGGCGAACATCAAACGTTCTGGGATTCATCAGATGGAAAGGTGGATGGAAAAATAATATTAACTATAAAGAATGCGGAACAAGATATATGGTATTTCAGGGTTTATGGAGAAAAAGTAACAGGGGTTCAGTATTATTCATTTACCGTAATATAAAACGTTTAATTCCACTTTTTACTTTTTTGTTTTTAGTTGTATTAATTGTATTAATCAATTCAAGCCAAGTTTCAGCTTTTGAGGCTGTCCCTGCGAATGTAAGTGATGAGGAGCTAATGAAACAGGTAAAGAACGACCCTCCAGATGAGGTAAAGATTTCGTTCTGGGATCTACCTTTATGGATCAAGATTCATCACCTAATCACAATAGCAGCGGGGAGAACAGGGTTTATTTGAAGGGCAAATCGTAAAAGGGGTACTATATTACCGTCGAAAGGGTATCAGGACTAACACCTCTGGTAATTTAAAACATAATGAACTTTCCAACCAGTTTGAACAGAATCAAAAGAAATATTGAAAGAAAATCTATTCCTAATCCTATCTAACAACGACTTCTAGCTTGTTTTCGCAATATTTCAGGACTTCCCTAAGGAAAACATTAAGCATAGAGCTCTTTTCTTCAGAAGCCTAAATAGCTAGACATTCCTTTGTATCAACGTTTATAGAGCCTATATGAAGATTAGTTCCTTCTCAAGCTTTAATTTTGCTTCATCTGCAGTATGTCTTCTTGACTTCTTTCTTGGTCGTTTTATTGCCTTTTAAACCTACGATAGTAAATTCTAATAGATTTGTGACGTCTTGTTGCTAACAATTTTTAAAAAATTTTATTATCTCATCTTATGCACCAATCAAAATGGCTAAAATCAAAGAAATTGCGAGAAAAAGGAGAAGTATTAGGAAATATAAAACTGACAAATTTGGTGTAAATGCAATTCTTGAGTGCATCGATGTGGCAAAAGAAGCACCATCGGGAAGTAACGCACAACCATGGCATTTTGTAATTGTTGAAGATGATGGGTTGAAGAAGGAACTAAGGGAGGTTTGTGAAAAAGGTGAGAAGAAATTTTACTCCCACGTTAAAGGTAAACTCGCTGAATGGCTTGAAAGTAAGGGTTTGAACTGGCAAAAACCATTCTTAACAGATGTCCCATACATCATTGCCGTATTTTCCCACAAAAAATCCCCATATTCAAGGGAATCTGTGTGGATTGCTGTTGGATATCTGATTCTGGCAATTGAAGAAAAGGGATTGGCAAGCTTAACTTACACGCCGCCAAACAGGAGTGAGGTGGCAAAATTGCTTAATTGCCCCGAAGATTACAGGCTTGAAGTTCTAATTCCCGTTGGGTATGCTGGTGAGGACAAAGTAAAGGAGCCCCGAAAGGGATTGGATGAAATCGTCAGCGTGAATCGATGGTGAGCCAATCAATGAATCAAAAATCATTTAAGGCATTAGAAAGCAATTAGAATCAAACACTCTCAAACACCCGTCTTCAAAGCGATAATCCAGAAAACCAATGCGGATATTAAACAAACAATTCCTGAAAAGATAAAAACGTAGCTTATTCCGATAAAATCCATCACAATTCCAGAAACCATTGGAGCCGTAATCATACCCACACTCATCGCCGTATTGAATGCCCCCATTGCCGACCCTTGCCCAACTTCTCTACCAGCAATGGCAACAATTGCGGTTGCTGAGGGAATGGATATTGAACCACCTATTCCAATCAGAATTGAGGCTACAAGTAGTGACGTAAAGCCATGCAAAAGTGGAATTGTGAGCATTGATAGAGCCACAATTGTTAAGCCAAAAACAATCAGATACGATTTTTTATGCTTATCTGCCATCTTACCAAAGTATCTTTGTAATAAAGCCATTGTAAGTATGTTTATCGAAATTAAAAAACCGATTTGGCTTGGTTTGAGCATTATTGATGCGATTACTGGTAAAAACACCATGAACGTGCCGTAAGAAAAAGAGTTCATTATCCTAAAAAATAAAACAGCCTTCATCATTCTGTTTTTTATAACATCCTTCAAAGATGGTCTGTTCATTCTATCCATGCTCCCTTTCGAATCGGGCAAAAACATCAGACAAATTATGAGTGAAATGGACGAAAAGACTGCCATTGATAGAAAGACTGCCTCCATTCCAGCCAAATCTTTTATTATTCCGCCCAATAAAGGTCCGAAACCCATTCCGAGGAAGAGTGAGACTGTAAATGTTCCCATGTGTCTTCCCTCTTCACCCTCAGGCGATAAATCGGCTATGTAAGCCATTGCAATCGGTATGACCATTGCAGAGGCAAATCCGTGAACTATCCTTACCAGAGTTAGGGAATAAACGGAATTTGCTGCAACGTAAGCGAGGGATATTAATGTGTAAATTAGCAATCCAAAGACTATGAAGGCTTTTCTACCCCTCTTATCGGACATCTTTCCAATTATTGGCATAAAGATGGCTCTTGCCAAAGAGAAGCCTGAGAATATTGCCCCAATCCATATACCGCTTGCTCCCAAACTTTCAGCGTAGAATGGAAGCAATGGTACGACTATTCCAAGCCCAATCATCGCTGAAAAGATGGAGATGAATAGAACGTTGAAGGCTTTTTTGTTTGATTCTTGGTTTTTATTTAATTCATCTAATTTTTCTCTACGCAGATTATCACCCGTTTTGACTTAATGTCTGCACCAGATAATTTTGCCTGGTGTTAAAATTACATCAGCTTTAACGTCATGTTCGCCCATAAGATAGCCCAAATCGTCAAAAACTTGAATGTCATGGGCTACAACAACGTAAAGACTATTATCAAGCAAACCGTGTTCTTTGAGCAATGCATACTCCTTGTCTCCATAACCACTGCCCTTCCCGATTCTGTTTCCATTAACATCTACGGCAACACATCCTTGAACGAACAAGTCCACTTTGTTTAACTTGTGTAGTTCATTCTCTTTTATCTCTTTCCCATTCCTCAACATCCCCCTGATTGTAACATCTTTTGAACTGTCTAAAATTAAAAAGCCCGTCATTCTTGGTTTGACAGCTAACAAAATCTTGTTGTCTTCTAAGACAATCTCTCTAGCCCTTCTTAATGGCGAATCTGGAGCAGAAAAAACGATTTTACTTCTTTTGTATTTCTCCAATTCTCTAATCCTTTCACATGCCTTTGCCGAGTCTTTAAAGTTAGGAATTCTTCCTGAAACTGGAAAAGGTGGAATTGCTACTTTCCTCATCTCTTTCCAGACGTATTCCCTCACATCCTGCTTCGTTTTGAATCTATCTGTCATAGCCACCAAATTTTCTCGTTGTTGAATATGATTGTTATGGATAGTTTGAAAGTTCACATTAGATCTTTTTCCTTCAATTTTCTGTAACATTCCCTTAAAACTCTTCTCACAACACCCCTCTTCTTCAATCCTCCCAACCTAAAAGCTACCTTCCTTACGCTTTTCAACCTCAGAAAAAGCCTTAGAATGTTTTTATCATATTCATCTAATTCTAAATATCTTAAGGCTTTTTCCGCAATCTCAATAAGACTAACATTTCCATAGTAAATAACGTAGGGATTTTCATTTAGCTTTGACCTCAATTTAAATTTAACTACGCAAATTCTGTCAGGCAAACCATTCAATCCATAAAACTTTTTCAACTCCTCTAAAAGCTCTTCTTTATCCTTAAACCCATCAAGTCTTGCATCCTCATCGCTAAGCTCATTTATCGATTTCTCCACGACTTCTTCAATCTCAGCAATCCCTATTATACTGCCCCCACAATGAATGTAAACTAAATCACCTTCTTTAAGATTTGTGTACAACCTTAAAGTTGCTGTTTTTTCGCCATTGAGAATTTTTTTCTTGAATCTGTTTTTAAATTCCAGATGCTTTTTAATTTTGTTATAACCCGTGCTCATATTATTATGTTCAAACATGTTCGAACAAACTCAAATCTCTTTCCCCAAGAATATACCATCATGTGTTCTCACAATCTCAAATTTAGCATAATCTCCAACTTTTTTGTCTGTCAAAACTGTAACTACTCTGTTTTTCACAACACACAACCTCTCACCATGCATCCTTCCATTAGCAACTATCCTAGCCTTAAACATATCTCCCTTTTTGATTGGACTTGGAATTCTTTCTCTTTTCTCCATTCCGAAATCTTCAGGCTTCAAAATTAACTTTACTCCATATTCCCTCTCCAGATCTTCCAATTTTCTGTAAAACTCTTTGAAGGACATTACATTCTTTAATTTTCTTCCAGTTTTGTAAGGAATGTACTTCTGTATACCTAAAGGTGGAAATTTTTTGCCAGCTCCAATCTCTAGAGCAAATTCAATTAGTTTCTTAATTTCATCATCGTTATACCCAACAATCCAGACAGGGGCTATCAACAAATCCATTTTACTCTCAGCAACCATCTTGGCATTTTCAATCACTCTATTTAAAGGATACCTAACTCCATGCAGCACCTCAGCTTTTTTCTCGTCCAGAGTGCTCAGAGACAAGTTAATCCTTGTAACGTACTTCTCAAGCATCTCAATCTTCTTTTCATTCAGCAACACACCGTTTGTCTGCATTGATATTATTTCCACTTCCTTTATTCTGCTAGCACTCTCCAGCAACACATCCATGTATGGATACAACAAAGGTTCGCCCTGTCCATCTATGAGCATTTCAACACCTCTGCCTTTAAACTCTGCAATTTTTCTCAATTCATCAGCTAAGTAATCTGGATCGACCATGTAATCCGTAACTCTTGTTTTACTCTTTCTTCCCTCATCAACACTGCAAAATATGCAGTTCAGATTGCAACCGGTTATAGGGCGAACCTGAATCAAATTCGTACCCCTATCAATCAAACCAAACGCTGCATGCCCCAATAGCGGAATTCCAGATTCTCTGGTTACAAAAACTAATTCTCTCTTTGTTACATGATGTAAAACTTTTTTAGGCTCACCAAACGAGATTATATATTCCTTTGAATATTTAGATGCAAGTTTTTCATAAAATCTCTTCGGTATTCTAACCTCAATCAGATTTCGTATCAGAAATACCTTCTCTTTATTTGTTTCGTACTCTTTGAGCATTTAATTAACTATCAATTATACTCCCTTTAAATCTTTAATAACATCAAATCCTAGCTCTGTAAGCTTGTAAATTCCCTCCTCCTCTTCAATAATTCCGTCCTTTTTCAATTCATTCAGTAACCTTTCGAGCATTTTTAGGGGGATTCTTGTCGATTTTGCTATTGATTCTTTACTTACTTCTTTCGATTTCAACAAATCAACAATCCTAATTTTGTTCGGGTTTGACGTTAGATGTCCAACCAGTTTTTCCATGTCTTATCTTATTCGGAATGATATAAGTAGTTTAGGTGATTGAATGTACTTTTATGATTTTTATAACTTAAAAAATCTTTTAGGGTTTGAGCTGTATATTCTTCAAAATTGCAACTTTTTAACCAACAGCTTATCTGCAGAAAACCTGAGAAACAAAACTGTTTTAAGTAATTCAAGAGAAATGTTGACAAATGAAATGGCTGGAATTTAGTGACACAATAGAGAAAAATAGGGAATACCACGAAAGGTACCACAAAGCTGTAAACAACCCCATCCGAAAGAAGATATTGAAGATGTTAAAGGAGGGCAAAAATTACGATGAGATGATGAATGCACTAAAGCTCAACGAAAAGAACTTTGAATACCATTTAAAGTTACTCGAATGGGGATTCTGTATTGAGAGGGATAAGAAGGATAAGAAAAAAATTATACTAACAAAAGAGGGGGAGATCGTCGATTACTTGGGTGATTGAATGAGAGTCGCTTTAGCTCAACTTAGGATCTCTCCAGACAAAGACGTGAACATAATGAAAGCTTTAAGCCTGATTAAGAGGTCTTTACAGGTTAATGCTGATTTAGTTGTTTTGCCTGAGGTTTTCAACACTGGCTTTTATCCGCATAACTATGAATTGGTTGATGATTTGGATAAAGAATTGGAGTTCATTTTAAAACTATCTCAGCAAAAGGACATAGTTATTGTTGGAGGTGTTGCTGAAAAGGAAGAAAATAAGCTCTACAACACAGCTATTGTCATTTACCAAGGAAAAATAATCGGGAAGTACAGAAAGACCCATCTTTTTCCATTGACATCCGAAAAAGAGTACTTTACGCCCGGAAATGAGCTTAAAGTTTTTGATACGCCCGTTGGCAAGTTGGGAATAATGATTTGCTATGAAGTAAGGTTTCCTGAGATTGCCAGAAAGCTGGTGAGGATGGGGGCGGAGATGTTGATAACAATTGCAGAATTTCCACCACAGAGAATTGAACACTGGACTGCTTTGTTGAAGGCAAGGGCAATTGAGAACCAGATTTACGTAATAGGTGTAAATTGTGTCGAGGGAGATTTAAAGTATCCGGGAAAATCCATGCTTGTTGATCCGCTTGGCAACACAATTGTTGAGGCTGGTAATTTGCAGGAGGTAATAATGGCTGACATTGATCTGGGTATGGTTGAGGAAGTGAGGAGGAAGTTTCCATTTTTGAATGATTTGAGAGAGGAAATCGTAAAATAATGTAAAACAATTGAAATAAATGAAAGTGGCAATTCTTAGACCGAGAGAATATTTGGAGGAGACGATTTTGAGGTTTAGAAAAGAAGGATTTGATGTCATTGGCGTACCGTTTGTTAAGCTCGAAATCGATGCTGATAAGTTAAACATCGAATTGGACTTTGATGCCCTGATTGTAACGAGCCAAACTTCTGCAAGAATTTTGGTTAATACAAATCCAAATCTGTTGAAGGGTAAAAAAGTCATTGCAATTGGCAAAAAAACGGCTGAAGTTTTGCAGAGGTGCGGAATCAGAGTTGAAATACCAACAAAGTTCGACTCAGAAACGTTGTATAAAGAATTCAAGGATGAACTAGTGGGATTGAGAGTCTTGGCTTTGAGAAGTGATAGGGGTAGTAGAATTTTGTTAAATCTGAAAGATTTTTGTGATTTTAGAGAGATTAAGTTATACAGCATCAAATTTGAACATGGAGATGAGCAAAAAAAGTTTGTAAGGGAGGTTTTCAAGAACGACAATAGTTACATCATTGTTTTTTCAAGCAGCATGATTGCTAGGAGTTTTATTGAATTGTCAGAAAAACTTGGTTTTGATGCTTGTAATCTAAATCAAGTTTGTATAGCTATTGGGCCTCCAACAAAAACAGTTTTGGAGAAAAGCGGAATAAATGCATTGATGCCCGCTGAGTACTCTTTTGATGGAGTGATTGAGTTGCTGAAAACTTTATCAAGAGTCTAAAAAATTATAAGTATTCAACAAACCTTTTACATGGAACTCAAAGAGATTCAAGCCAAAGTTAGGGAAAAGTACTACAAATACGATGTTAGGTCGGGGCGTTTGTTTTTATTGACAGTTCTGTTTGAGGAGGTTGGAGAGTTGGCTGAGGCAGTCAGAAAAGAGGATTTAGGAGCAATCCAAGAAGAATTGGTTGATGTCATGTTTATGGTTGTGAGTCTTGCCAATCTGTTCAACATAGATCTGGAGAGAAAACTCATCGAGAAGTACATGGAGCAGGATCCGAGTGGCAGGTGGGATTTACCTGAATAACTCACAATATCCTTTTAATTATCTTTTCAACAACTTCTCTGGCATCATCCCGTAACAACTCCACATCCGTTCTTTCCGATACTGAATCAAATTGATCCACAGCAGACTGAACTCTTTTTATCTTGTTGAACAAAACGCTTCCAGCTAAATCTGAAAATTCCTTAGCCAAATCCATTATTGATACCTCCACGATCCTGCAACCTTTGGAGAGTAAACCGTATGCTTTCAACGAGTAAACTATGCTGCCCCAGAGTGCCTTAATAGCCCTATCAAATTTTTCATGTTTAATGAAACCATCGGCATTCCCCAACTCCTTAAGAGCAGAATCGATGTAGACTACGTGCATAGGAACTCTTTTTATGTTTTCTATCTTTCTAATAAACGTATCTTCTCCATACTCTTCAATTGTTATCTCCACCTTGCATGGCTCATAAGTTTCTCCATAAACGATGCACACAATATGCCATCCCCTATTGTAGTGGTATTTTTCAATACCTATCCAGTCATCTCCAATTTTGCTTTTAGCAATTTTTCTAAGTTTCTCAAGAACTTCCAGTTTCATTTTTATTTTCTCTGCATGGTTTTATTAAAAGTTTATTGGCGATTTGTTAAGAGAATTGTATTAATCTTTTATGCAAATTCCAAAAAAGATAAAACAAGCGGACTCGCCGGGAGTTGAACCCGGGTCCGGGGGTCCGAAGCCCCCGAGGATATCCGCTTGTTTTTTATTTTTGCAAAATCTAATAGCTTCTTCAAGTAATTTGGAAAGATTCAACTTCTTATTCTTTGCATACTCTAACAAATCAGCATCAATATACACACTCGTTCTTTTCTTCATTTATCTCACCAAAATAATTTATATAAACTTTTAAAACTACTTCGTTTACTCAACTGAACAGCAGTATTTAATCAGATAAGCTACATCACGAGTGATCATCGAGGCGAGCTCAAGGGAAGTGAGCATTTTCAAACCTCCCGACTTTCATTTTTAAAGTCAAATTCTTGAAAACCGAATATGCCAGTTCGTTCAATCGAAGTTCCATGTTTTATCAAATCCGCAAGGATTAAGCAGGTGGTAGTAGAAGTAGAGATAGCAATCGGAAAACCTGAAGGCTTCGAGAGAATCGAGAAGAAGATCGATGTGGACATAGATCTGTTCAACTCCTGAAAATTTTCTTAATTTGTTCGTCTATGTATTTCTGAGCTTCCTCTATGGCTACTTTCTCCGCCAGTTTTTTAGGCAGATCGACTTGGGTAAACTCTCTCTTACAAT
>Ga0180301_10000233_pt1 | contig 42364 bp, 47 predicted proteins | sample GuaBasSediGuay16_FD_121797 | JGI IMG/M metagenome (GOLD analysis project Ga0180301, IMG submission 121797) | Subseafloor sediment microbial communities from Guaymas Basin, Gulf of California, Mexico - Guay16, Core 4569-2, 12-15 cm | ecosystem: Environmental > Aquatic > Marine > Hydrothermal... | reverse complement strand
TGTTTGCCAGAAGGGTATTGATGAGGTTGCACAACACTTCCTAGCAAAAAAGAAAATACTAGCAGTAAGAAGAGTAAAAAGATCAGACATGGAGAAACTAGAAAGAGCAACAGGAGGAAAAATTGTCTCTAGCGTTAGAGACCTTACACCAGAAGACCTAGGCTACGCTGCTCTTGTGGAAGAGAGACGTGTTGGCAACGACAAGATGGTGTTTATTGAAGGATGTAAGAACCCCAAGGCAGTTACGATACTTGTACGTGGAGCAAACGATATGGTATTAGATGAAGTTGAAAGAAGCATAAACGATGCATTAAACGTGCTGAGAAACGTATTAAGAGAACCAAAGATCTTGCCTGGCGGCGGTGCTCCCGAAGTAGAGGTAGCTAATAGGTTGAAAGAATATGCGCAAAAAGTTGGTGGAAAAGAGCAGCTAGCTATCGAGGCATTTGCATCGGCATTAGAAGAGATACCAATGATCCTTGCTGAGACTGCTGGACTAGACCCACTAGAAGCCCTCATGAAACTCAGGCAATTGCATAGTGAAGGAAAGATTAACGCAGGAATAAATGCATTGGAGTCAAAGATTGAAGAAGACATGATAAAGATAAATGTTGTTGAACCAACTATCGTGAAGAAACAGGTCATAAAGAGTGCTACTGAAGCTGCAACAGCCATATTGAAGATTGATGACGTTATTGCTGCTTCTCCGCTAAAGAAGGAGAAAGAAAAAGAGAAAGGGAAATTTGAAGAAGAAGGGAAGTATAAGTTTTAATAAATCAGATTAGTTTTTTAACCTCATTCTCTTATCCATATTCTATAGTTTCCTCAATTGCACACAGGTGCTTCACGGTCATGAAAAGTGAGGAAATAATCGGACCCCTCAAGCTAACAAGATTTGAGATAGCACGTATTGTAGGAGCACGAGCACTACAATTAGCCTTCGGGGCTCCTCCGCTGATAGATGTCTCTAAAGCACCTGCTAGAGACCCTATTGCTATAGCCCTAGTGGAATTATATGAGGGTGTATTACCAATTACTATTAGAAGGATGAGGGCAGATGGAACAAGCCAGTTCATCCCAGTTAGAAAACTATTACCGGGAGCTAGAGAATTTATCCGACGCGCTCTCAAAAGCTGGCATTTACATTAAAGGAAAACATCTTTCCCATGATCCGAGAGGAAGGGTTATTTTTGACTTCATAATCGATAGACCTTGTAGTGATGAAGTTTTTATCGATATCTATAAGAAGCTTTCCAAAAACAACTATATAGTCCTGCAACTAAGAGTAGACAACAATTATGTGATAAGGATCGCGAAGTATGAGAAAACACGTGATACATTCAAGAGAATACTATTATTCACGGCAACATTTGTAACGATATGGCTCACAGGATATTATCTCTCAGAAGGATATTATTATGTCCTTGGAAAAATGATAAATACTACTTATAGCACACACGTATTGATGCTATGGAGCACATTATATACGATATTGTTCCTAGCAGCTTTAGGCGCTCATGAATATGGCCATATTATTGCATCAAGAAGATATGGAGTCCCTATTTCGGGACCCTACTTCATTCCAGCGCCGCCTGCACAACTGGGATTCATCGGTACTCTGGGATCGATTATCTCTATGAAAAGTCTACCGCCTTCTAGACGTTCATTATTGTTAATAGGTTTAATGGGGCCTCTCTTAGGGTTTTTATCGGGACTTATTGTTTCAGTATTTGGAGTGTTACTATCAATACCTATTCATTATTCTGAGGCAGTTGAATTAATTGAGGCGGGTGAAGCAGGGTTAATTCCGTTTATGCCAATGGCCTTAGCTATATTGATTAGTTTAAGAGCTATTGGAGAGGAATATACACTACTGCTTCACCCAATGGCGTTTGTAGGTTTTGTAATATTCATAGTAACGTTCTTTAATTTAATGCCTATAGGGCAGCTTGATGGAGGGCATGTAGTGAGAGCATTTACCTCTCATAAACTCCATAATCTAATAGGCTATATTGTTGTGACGATATTAATGCTTGCAGGACTGGCTCTATTCCAAATAGGCGGGCAGATCTATCTGTTCATGGGCATAGTGCTATCTATATTCAAATTAATCTTTGGAAGCAAGCCTCATCCAGGCCCAGCCAACATGTTCTCGAAAATAAGTAAACAAGATTATGCACTTCTAGTTATCTACGTGATCTTGATAATACTATGTGTTCCGATACCTATGCTTTAATAAATGCTTTAATAAGAATGGTGGTCTCACGGTGAGGTATACAAGGATTACAAAAACACTTATTGATTTCATGAAAGATTTATCAAAGGAGACGACCGATACTGAACAAAGTAAGACAAGCCTGTACTCTTTAAAAGGAGTTATCGTAATAATTGCTGAGAAACCTAAAGCTGCTAGGAAAATTGTTGATGCCTTAAGAACCTCATATAGTGTTAGACAATATAGATACCACGGTATTCCATACTGGATCCTTCAATCGCCTTACTCAAAAACTATAGTAGCGCCTTCGGCTGGCCATTTATTTGGACTGACTACAGAGTTAAAAGGATACCCTGTTTTCTCGTATTCATGGAAACCTCTTTATGTCATAGAGAAAAATTCTTTACATACTAAAAAATTTATTGAATTATTTGAAAAAGTATGTAGGAATGCTGACTACTACATTAATGCATGTGATTATGACATCGAAGGATCCGTTATAGGCTACTTAATTATAAAACATTTCGGGGATCCAAAACGGAGCTTTAGGGTAAAATTCTCTAGCTTAACGCCTATCGAGCTAAGAGAGTCTTTTAATAACATTATGCCGCTTGATTGGAATATGATTGAAGCAGGATTATGTAGACATGAACTGGACTGGATATGGGGAATAAATGTTAGTAGAGCGTTAATGGATAGTGTAAAATTTGTATCTGGTAAAAAGGTCATATTAAGTGCAGGCCGTGTCCAAACACCTACATTAAAATTTGTCGTGGATAGAGAAATAGAGAGAAATTTGTTCATACCAATACCACGATATACAATCTCGATCTCAGTTATTATAAATGATCTGCAATACAGTCTAGAATACCAGGGGCCATTAATAGAGACTAAAGATCAAGCATCAGATCTTGTTGAGAATATACGTCGTAACAAATATCTTGTTGTTACGGATTACTTAGAGCATACGAAGAAAATTAATCCACCACCGCCATTTAATCTAGGTGACTTGCAGGAAGAAGCTGCTAAAATCTATGGATTTAGTCCATATAAGACGCAAGCTATAGCAGAGCAGTTATACCTTAATGCATATATAAGTTATCCACGAACTAATAGCCAGAAATTACCACCTACACTCAATTATAAACAGATATTACAGGGTTTGTCAAAAATCCACGTATATAATTATTTAGTTAGGAGTCTTTTACAGGAAACAGGAGGTATTCTCAAACCCGTAGAGGGTCCTAAAGAGGATCCTGCTCATCCAGCAATATATCCTACAGGCATAGTTCCCGAAAAGCTTCGTTCTGATGAACAAAAAATCTATGATTTAATCGTAAGAAGGTTCTTGGCTGTTTTTGCTCGACCGGCAGTAATCTCGCATAGGACGATAGTTTTTCATCCAGTTGGATTAAAGGACAAAAACATAAAGTTTGTTCTCAGAGGATTATCCATAATATCCGAAGGTTGGATGAAATATTATCCGTTCCATAAACCTGAGGAAGTGCATGTACCAAGGCTACAAATAGGGGCAAAAGTATTGATAAAGAATATTCGCGTAAAAAGAGTATTTACAAAGCCGCCTGAAAAATTAACAAAAATAAAAATACTGAGATGGATGGAAGAAAACAATATTGGTACAGAGTCAACTAGAGCTAGAATAATTGAATTACTCTTCGATCGGGGGTATCTTAAGAGTTCTGGTGGGAAAACCGAAGCAACAAATCTCGGTATGGGGCTTATTGAAGTTGTCTCTGAGTATTTTAATGAATTAACTAGTATCGAACTTACGAGAAAATTCGAAGATTACATGAACGCGATCCGTAATGGTAAAAGGAGGAGGAACGAAGTTATTGAAGAGGCGAAGAATACTTTAATGAATCTTATCAACAAGTTTAATGAAAAGAAAAAAGAAATTGGAATAAAACTTTCTTGGAGATTAGGATTGCTTAAGCCTCCGAAACACTGCATATTATGTGATAGAGAAGTCTATAACGAGGATAAACAGCTGTGTAAATACCACTATGAAGCCTTCTTGAAAGTCAAAGACACCTATATTGAGTGGAGAAAAAGAGAGAACATTGACTGGCATAGGTATCTGAAAGAGTTAAAAAGACTTAGCTCTACAGGAAAATGGGTAAAAGATGTGGTATCAAAAATAGATCAACTACTGTGAATCCAGAGAGTGAAATGGCCTATATAGGGTATCTTGAATACGAACCCATCTAATTCAAAGACCTTACCTTTAACATACTCATAAGGGACTCCAGGTACATAGTACATGTCTTTAAATAAATTATTGTCTCCTTTAGTTACATAATAGTATCTATCGTCTTGTTTAATCACTTCAATTACTCTATGTATTATGTATCTACCTTTATGCTCGTATATTATTACATCTCCTTCTCTTATCTCATTTGGCGGGGGCTTATATGCGAAAACAATATCTCCTTCACGTAGTACTGGGAACATACTTTTTCCTTCGACTACGGCTATAGGTACGTCAGTATGTAAAACAGATGGTAAGATATAATATCTCGCAATAATAATGAATATTATAAACATGATGAAGATTATTATATCTCTCAACAAAACGTTTCTATTTTCAACTTTGATCAATTTATCGAGGACACCTTTATATCAAGATTCTTCTTCAAGATCACTTAGGTCTAGTTCTATAATCTTTGGAGGCCTTTTTTCTTCTTCACCGATTTCTCTTCCTTCTACTTCTACACTTGACGACCCTACTTTGATCTTGCTTACTACTCCCCTCCATTTATAGCCGCAATTAGGGCATTCAAAAACACCCATAATTGTTACTGTTATCCTCCCCTTTCTATCAGGGATCGGGGCTACGAGTTGCCAAGTTTTCACAGGTTCAGCCACTTCTGTTCCACATGATGGGCAGACGTGTTTTTTCTTCCTTGATCTAGGCATAATTGACACCATGAAATTAGTTTTCTTTCAACCAATTAACCTATTATGATGGAGTTATATAAAATTAATTTCCCTACAAGAATTATGATTGTATACAATAGTATTTCAACAAAGAGTGTATGTAGGTACTTAAGCTTAACATGCCCTAAAGCCTTAAGTCTTAAGAGAATATAAATGAGCATCACTGCATAAGGTATTGCAACAAAGGAAATATCTTGTAGCTCAATATATAGGATCATATTTAGGGTAAGGAGTTGCCCAAATATAAACATGTCGTAAACTACGCGGTTTTTGATTTTATCGTAAATAAAGTGTAGAGCGAATGGATATATTACTGAGTATGCTAATAGACCTATTATGATTTCATGTAGATATGTGTATGACAATGCTTTAACACCTAGTCAATATAATGTATGTACAGGTGTAACCCATGTACATCCTCACAAGTATTATAGATGAGATATTCAATATAAAGAAAGTACATGCAAGACAAGTAATAGATTCAAGAGGAAATCCCACTATTGAAGTCACGGTTGTCACTGAAGGAGGGGGCGTGGGAGTAGCAATAGCTCCTGCTGGCGCGTCGAGAGGACTACATGAGGCGGTTGAAGTAAGAGATGGAGGTAAAGCATACCATGGTAAAGGAGTGCTTAAGGCTGTTGAGAACGTAAATAACATAATTGCTCCAGCAATAAAGGGTATGGATTCGAGAAAACAAAGAAGTATTGATAAGAAGATGATCATGCTTGATGGGACGCCAAACAAAAGCAGGCTAGGCGGTAACGCTATTGTCGCGACTAGTTTAGCTGTTGCAAAAGCAGCTGCTGCAACATACGAGGTACCTTTATACATGTATTTAGGCGGTCTAAAAGCTAGGACGCTACCTGTCCCATTAATGAACATAATTAATGGAGGAGTTCATGCAGGAAATAAATTAGATTTCCAGGAATTCATGATCGTTCCAGCAGGATTTGATAAATTCAGCGATGCTTTGAGAGCTGCAATAGAGACTTATCACGAGCTCAAACGTGTTCTTAAAGAAAAATATGGTCCTACAGCAATAAACGTTGGCGATGAAGGAGGATTTGCGCCTCCAATGGAGAGTATAAGGGAGGCTTTAGATGCACTCGTAGAAGCTATAAAAGCAGCTGGATATGTTCCCGGAGAAGAAATTGCTCTTGCTCTTGACGTGGCTTCTAGCCAGTTATATGACGGTAAAAAGAAGGTTTATCGTGTTGAAGGAAAAGAGTATTCACCCCAGGATCTTCTAGAGTTATACAAGGAATTAGTTAATGAATATCCTATAGTTAGTATTGAAGACCCCTTCTACGAAGAAGATTTTGATATGTTTGCTGAAATAACTAAAGAGCTTGGTTCACGAATATTAATTGTTGGCGATGACCTGTTTACAACTAATCCTGAGAGATTAAAGAAGGGTGTAGAGAAGAAAGCCGCTAACACAATCCTCGTAAAGGTAAACCAGGTAGGCACCTTAACCGAAACAATGGATGTCATCAATATAGCCTATAGCAATGGCTATAAAGCCATAATTAGTCATCGTAGTGGCGAGTCCGAGGACACAACAATAGCTGATCTAGCTGTGGCGTTTGAAACAGGTTTAATAAAGACGGGCGCACCTGCTAGAGGAGAAAGAACTGCGAAATATAATAGACTATTAGCTATAGAAAATGAAATAGAGGAACCATATTATCCTGGATTCAAAGTATTCCCGTATAGGCCAAAATAATTATTTTTTCATACTATAGTATCATTCTCACGGCAGCAGTATCCCTACAACTATTAGCCCTAGCGAGAAGAATATGACGAATTTCAGAAACTCTATAGGCGTCATCCTTGGTATCTTCTTTACCAGTCTTATTAATAACCATCCTCCAAAGCCTACAATTAGAGCTAGTATTAGTGAAAACCCTGCCAACACTAGTATCGATCCTAAGCCCTTTGCGCTTGCTAAAGCATTACCTATTATCGATACAGCTTCGACTAAAGAGTCCAAACCCATGTCATAACCCCCCTTAATTCTTCATACAATAGTATCGACTTTAGAAGGGTAGATAAAACCCCAGACCCATAAATTACTTATGGGATATGATGAGGGTTAAAAGCGTGGAAGCCCTATAACGGGGCGATGCCAGAAGCCAGGCTGCTGAGTAAAACCCTCTTTTTAAACTAAATCAGCTTGTTTATCACCATATTGGGTCTCTCCATTTTTAAAGCTAGTAAGATTTAAGCTATTGATAGAATCCTCTATGTGAGGGGTCATGTATTGACTGTGACTATTGAAGTTATAGAGAGATACCTAGGACAAACGATTAAAGACCCCTATGGTAGGGTAATAGGCCATGTTATAAGCTTCTATAGCGATTCTGACGGCAATGTAACGTCTATAGAAATTAGTGTTGGAGAAACAAAATTTATGCAAATACCTGTTGATAGGGTAAAGCTAAGCGGAGACAACATAGTGTTATTACCAGAGTGGCAATATGATGCGGAAAAAGTTACTAAGAGGTTAGAGAGATTAAGGAAAAGACTCCACGCCATCGAGGATCTTTATACTAAGAAGGAAATACCAAGACATGCCTATGAAACTTTTAAGAAGAAGCTCGAGGACGAGTTAATGAAAGTTAAAGACCATGCTCAAAAAGTCAAAGAGACTTTAAAGAAGAAGATACATGAGCTTGAAGATACAATAATAGAGCTTGAAAGAGCATTCACATCAATAAAGATGAGCTACATAGCCGGGGAAATAAGTGATAAAGCCTACAAGCTTGCAGCTGAGCAACTTAGAAGGCATCTCGAATACAATATGGCTGAAAAAGAGGACGTTAAAAAGTATGTTGACAAAATTGAGAAGCTCGAAACACAGCCATTACCCATACATCCACGTGCTACAGGAAAGGAAGAAGAGGCAACAATACCTAGCGAAGAGCAGCCGCTACCTGTAGTAGTGATCGAAGGCACGTAACAATATGTGTAAAAAGAATGATTTTTAGATAATTAGAATATGTTTTTATCTTTGATCTATGTATTGGGGTGGGATGAGTGAGTATAGTATCGCACTCAAGCTCATCAGGATGGCCATTTGGTTGGTTAGCGAGAATATTTAGGGGTAGAAAGGACAACAGAGCTACAGCGTTAACTAAAATGGTATACATTCTTGATAAGATTATCGAGGATCTTGACGCTTCTCGCAGGAGGATGGAAGATAGATATAACGATCTAGCTAAAAAAGCACGATCGGCTGCACTTAGAGGCGATAAAGAAAGCCATAACATATTTCTTAACGAGATGGATGAAGTCAGTAAGTTCATTGCCTTAATAGTGCATGCGAAAAAATATGTACTGCAAATAAAATTAAGACTTGAAACAATGCTAGATATGGGCGAAGCCATGGACCAGCTACCAACGATAATGGCCGAGCTTAATAACATTAAGCCTGTACTAGCAAAGGTTACACCATTTGTGGTTGAAAAGATTACTGAATTCGAGAAACTAGTATCAGAGATCCTGGTCTCAACCTCTGTCCCATCATTTTACGGAAAGGTCAAACCTAGAGAGAATGCTAAAACAGACACAACAACTATGAGTATTGAAGTAAAGGAATTACTACCCCCAAAGACCCCTCCAAAACCAGCAAGAACTGTACAAGTATCCTATGTACAGACGCCTAGGCAAAGTAGGGTGAACAGAGTCAGTTTATCGATCATAAAGAAGTGGCTTCTCGAAGAAATATCTATGGCTAATGGGTTCCTTATCATAGACGATTTTGTGAGAAAATATGGTGTCTCAAAAGAGGCTGTACTTGAGGCCTTACGACAGCTTCATGAAGAAGGAAAAATCGTGATCAAACGTTAGTTTAAAAACCCCTAGAAAGGGGTTTACTAATGTCTTCTTTTCAAATACTTGAAGAAAAAGCCAAGTTACATGCTAAACGAGCTGTATTAGCAGATAAGAATGGGAATTACGAAGAAGCAATAAAACATTATAAGAAAGCCATAGAACTGTTTAGTACGATTATCAAACTTTATCCAGAATCAACTTTCGCACCACTTTATGCATCATTGATTCGAGAATACTCTAAAAGGATCAAGGTCTTGGAGCAGTATATGGAAAGTGTTTATGTTAGTAAACAAGATGGCGAAAAAGATATACCGGCATTCGAGATCATGACTCCACAATCGAGACCGAAGATAACGTTTAAAGATGTTATAGGGCTTGACCATGTTAAGAAGGTTCTAAAGAAATCAATATTATATCCTATTCGAAAACCCGAGCTATTCCCTTTAGGCTGGCCACGCGGCATTCTATTATTTGGTCCCCCGGGATGTGGGAAAACGTATCTTGTATTAGCTTTAGCCAATGAAGCTAACGCTGTATTGATACAGGTTAGTGCTGCGAACATAATGTCTAAGTGGCTTGGTGAAGCAGAGAAGAATGTTGCTAGATTATTTAAAGTGGCTCGAGAAACCGCGCAAAAGAATAAACCCGTCATAATATTTATTGATGAAGTTGATGGATTATTGAGGACATATAATGATGAGATTGGAGGCGAAGCTAGGGTTAGGAACCAGTTTCTCATGGAAATGGATGGTCTAAAAAGTAAGGAAAACAGATTACTACTATTTGTCATAGGCGCTACCAATAAGCCATGGCTTTTAGACATAGGTTTTATTAGAAGATTTGAAAAAAGGATCTATGTTCCCCCACCTGATAAGGAGACTCGTAAGAAACTGTTCGAATACTTCATAAATAAGATAAAGGGGAGACTCAAGATCGATCCTAGTGTAGATCTTGATAAACTAGCTGAAATAACAAAAGGATATTCAAGCTTCGACATAGAGACTATAACACGTGAAGTAGTTAATAATGTTGTAAGCGAGCATTTTGAGAAAACAGGAGGGACTGGAGAAGGCGAACCCAGGCCTATTACAATGGAGGACTTTATCAAGGTAATCAAAGAGATCAAGCCTAGTATAAATGAAAAAATGATCTTAGCTTATGAGAAATGGAATGAAGAATTCAAATCAATGACTATATAAACAAGAAAATAATATAAGCACAATGGCAGGTAATATTAAAGTAGGCGATGAAGAAAGTCATGCCTACAGATCGGTGATGTTACCCCCTGGGGTAGCTGAGCCCTGACATTACTTCATTGATTAATTGTTTTATAAAACACTTCTTTTCGAGACCAGAGAATAATATCGAATATAGACAAGGCATTTGGCCATAAACCATCTTATGATACTTGGGTATTTTTAAGCATTTTCTGAAAACAACATAACCCGATCCTGGAATAGGCCTCGTATAAGCGTCAATATAGTTAATTATAGATCTTATGTAATTGCTAGTAATATTGTTCCTCAAAATACATAGTTTACGATTACCAGCGATCTCTATTACCCTATGTATCAAATCGAGCTGCCTGAGATCTGGTGGGGTAATTGTTTCCAGCTTCTTGTCACTACACAAAATTGCTATGGAAATGTTTGGTAGAGGGAGTATTTTTCTAAGATTAAACAACATAAAGTCCCTGGGAATACTTTTTAAAAATGATTTCTCGATAACATTTGTTTCGATAAGAGTTGTATAGTTCTCCATAAGTACTTGGATGTTGACGGGCATAGCACCGTATAGGCTCGGGATGGAAGCGATCAATAGAGAATTGTTATTCAAGTATTTATTGTTATTGATTACTATGTGTTCATTAATATAGTCTCCTCTTAATACTATCTTGCTATACACTGGGTTTGTATTAACGATCCTGTTAATAATAGATTGTAGGCCTGGCCAAGAGGATTCTACTAAAAATACATGCTTTTGGTGAAAGGTTGATTTCATATATGATAGTGCTTGAAACATAGAGGAGTATATTTCACAATAATTCATCAAGCTAATATCTTCGAAGAATGCTTTTATACTATCCAGCCTAGGCCTGGTCTTCATTAGAAATAATTCTTCGCTTATGAAGTATTCGTCTAAATAGTAGTCTTCACACATAAAAGGCAAGCTCATGGCTAATCACATTAGCTCGATATAGGATACATGATATTTACCATACTCAGTATGATTGATAATAATTGGTATACGTATATAATACATCCCCATTACAGGATCGTAGGTTAATTTTCTGCTTCGAAGCATTATGTAGGCTTGAAATGTATTATTTAAATAGGTTATTGCCTTGTGTGTTGAGGAATTAATTTCATTAATTAAGACAATAGGAGTTCTGTAATCATAACATACGGTTATTAGTTTTGAATGTCTAGAACGCACACTTACATGCTTATGATGCATGGGAATCAACGTCCCGTTAATATGCTTGAACACATATCCTGGGATATGTTCTGGATTTATATCCTCTCCTAGAAGCACTATATATTTCCCCATAGTCCCCCATGGATAATTGCTCAAAGCGATTATAGCCTTAGAAGTGTTTAAATACTTAGAAATTATTGAGAGCGTGTATATGTCGGTGATAATAGTATAGCTTCTTTTCTTGTTTAAGTACTCTAATACACTAAAGTCTATTATGCCGTAGATATCGGGGAGGAGTACTATTGGATAGTTATTATCTGTTTCGAGTTTATTGTAAAATACTATGTGATGCTTATTATCAAATCTTGGCAGCACATAATTCAACGAGATATCCCGTAAAATATTGGAAGCATTATTTAATACACCTATAGGCTTTGTACCTATGACTATGAATTCATTTATATGCTCATATAAATTAACCCAGAAGATTAAGTCGAGTATGTATTCGCTTATATCAATAATTCCTGGTGTTATTCCGGAGACATAGAGCCCATATTTTTTCCTTAAGACATTTACTAGCGTACTTAATGCTTTAATTACGTCATCCAAAATTCTTAGCCACCCTTGGTTTATCACTAAGATACATTAAAGTGTGAATGGTAATTATATTCTAGTACAGGGGTGTTATTTTGCTCAAGTCGCCTATAAGGAAGCATAGTTTTGATGGAATAGATATCTATGAGTACGAAGAGATGAGGCTAAAAAGGCCATCATATCTTGTCCTAGGATTACCTGATGTCGGTTTAGTTGGTGCTATAGCGACAAAATACTTAGCAGTAAATGCCAAGATGAAACTTGTTGGCGAACTAGATTCATCTCAATATCTTCAACCTATATCAGTTGTACATAAGGGCATACCATTAAGTCCTTTCCAATTCTATTTGAACCAGGATGAAAACATACTAGTGTTGGTGGCTGAAGCACCATTACCTGTGCAAGCAGTATATCCAATAGCTAAAAGCATTGTTGAGTATGCGAAAACACTCAACATAGACTATATAATATCATTATCTGGGATAGCTATACCCAATAGGCTAGGGGTACAGAAACCAAAAGCCTATTGGATAGCAACAACTGACGACACTGCCGAAATCATGAAAAAATCAGAGCTAAAAATGCTTGACGAGGGATTTGTAGTAGGTCCTTACGCCATTATATTGAAAGAAGCAAAAAGAAGAAGTCTAAGGAATATTATGATACTTGTAGAATCGTTCTTAGACTTTCCAGATCCCGAGGCTTCTGCAGAGGCGCTTATGGTGTTATCGAAGATAACTGGTATTCAGATAGATGTGAAAAAACTACTTGAAGAGGCAGAATTACTAAAGTTACAAACTAGAGAGCTAATGAAGCAGACGAAAAAAGCGATGATGCAGATGCCAAAGAACTATGAAATGCAGATGCCTTTAATGTATACATAACATGTATGGGCAGGTGATCATATGAATATAGAAGAGTTCTTTGAAAGAATCAGGAGAGAACTTAGAAGGATATGGAGAGAAATAGAAGAAGAGATGGAAGAAGAGACTAGACCTATGTGGGATACAAGTGGTAGATTAGAACCACTTGTATCGATAGATCGGAGGCCGGATAAATATATAGTCCTAATAGACCTGCCTTATGCTGACCTAAAATCACTAGCAGTAGAGATTAAAGGTAGGAGAGTTAAAATCGAATGCAGACTATCTTGTGAAATAAAGTTCGACAAGTGGAGTGCCTATAGAGAAACCGTATTCGACAGGTATTATACCGAGTTCACGCTACCTGAAGATGCTGAAACAAATAGAGCAGTTATCGAGAAAGACGAGACCAGAAAGATTATACGAATATCTGTTCCAAGGAAACCTTTATACTAGCGCCACGGATGTTTAAAAGACGCGTTAATTGTCAAAGTATCATATTTTTGCATGTATTTCCACGATATCTTTATCTTCTAACACGTGGTCGAGACCCACTCTCTCGCCAGGGTATTTTGCCGAAGGACCCCAGATTCTGGCATATAGGAATGTGTCAACAAAACTACTATGTATAGCTTTTGCTACATCTAAGACCGTTGCACCCCGTTTCAATATTAGAGGTTTAGAAGAAGGCTCGCTGTTTGGTTGCTTAGTATATACTCTTATCAGGTCTAAAGTCTTAAACAGGATCCTTCCTAGGTCCTCGAATCCTTTTCTTAATTTTGCTGACGCGATTATTATCGGGATACTGTTATTAATCTCTCTTATTCTCTTCCCGCTCTTAATGGCTTCCTTCAGATTTAAGTCAGCTTTATTAATTATAACTATGGCTGGCTTATACATTCGGGATTCAAAAATAGCTTGCTCAACATGATCTAGTGTTGCTTCTCCATATATTTTTACGTGAGCATTATATATTCTGTAGCCTTCGAGGAGTTTTCTCACATCATCTATAGTACAGCCTACTAGTTTACCCATTAAGGTGACTCTTATTCCTGTCTTACCTGTTCTCTGTTTTTCTATTACAACTCGACCCTTGGGCTTTGTTAATAGTATCCCGGAAGATTCTAGCTCGCTCGAGATCTCTAAAAACTGTTGATAGGGATTATTTACTGCATCTAGAACGATTATTACTGCATCTGCGTTTCTTACCAAGCCTATAACCCTAGTATTCCACAAACCTTTCTTACCTGGTATTAGTGGAGGAGTATCAATTAGCTGGAACAACACGTCTTCGTATTTTAGCATACCTGGTATAGGCTCGGTAGTAGAAAACGGGTAATCAGCTATAATGGTTTTAGCTCCAGTTAGTACGTGAACGATGCTGCTTTTACCACTATTAGGAGGACCTAGCACAACTACTTGCGCTGCCCCTTCTTTCTCGATAAAAAACCTGGGTCCTTTACCGCTTTTCCTTCTCCTCTTTTCCTCTAACTCCTCTTTTAATTCAGCAAGCCTTCTTCTAGCCCATGACCTTAGGTTTTCTGTACCTTTATGTTTTGGTACCGAGGAAAGAAACTCCTCTAAAGCTTTAATCTTTTCTTCAATACTTCTTGCTTCCATAACCTTAATCCATTTAGCCCTTGCCTCGGCAGGTAAGTTTGTTACCATAATATTCACCTTAGTTATTAGAGTGATCGATAGTAGAGCGGTAAAGAGTACTCTCTATTTTAGAAAATATTAGTTTTTCACCTCTAATATTTAATAAACGTCTTTCCATATTCTGCTTCACTTTTTGCCTATGAAGTCTAAAATGCTTTTTATGACACGTTTCTTCTTTTTACTAATAAGTGCTTTTTTCTCAACATACCACTCTGGAGCAATTTCCTTTAACATACCCCATGTTCTTCTAACTATTGGTGGAGGCTCTTTAGTTCTAGAATACAAGCGCTTTATCCATTGTCTTACCTTATTATCTGTGGGATAACCGCTACCATAGTCTCCGAAAAGGGGTTTAAGACCATGTATGTTCGTGTCCCTATAGTATTTAGCCAGGATACTAGCTGCAGCAACTTCAATAAAGGATCTTTCTGCTTTTTCTTTAAACAATATCTTTGTATTCGGGAAAATATCTCTTAAACGGACAATGTACTTTTCATAGCCTCTTATCATATCGATAGTTATTCTCTTGACTGTCCAATTGTTTAGGAGTGATTTTATGCTTAAGAGCACATCATAGATCCTATCGAGTAATATCTTGTTTAAATTCTCATGGTCTATTTGTAAAGGTGAAACATATGATACTATAGATAGTTTTGAGAGTTTAATTATGTCTTTAATGAGGTTTGATCTTTCTTCTGGAGTTAATAGTTTGCTATCGCGTACTCCTAGGTTCTTTAGTTTCTCAAGATTATTCTCATCGATTATGACGAATCCTATTACCATGTCCCCTATAAGAGGCCCTCTTCCCGCCTCATCTATGCCTATTACTAAAGATATATTTTTATCCATGTCATTAACTCCCTACACCTGTTAATTAGCTCGGTTATGTCTAGATGCCTACCGTTTTTGTCTATAAATGCTTCGATGAGAAAGAACCTTGGCATAATTGTTCTTAGTCTCTTCAATAATTCTTTATGTTTGGTAATATCATCGCATGGTATTATATGTTCTCTAAAACCATTACTAAAGTGTACATCATGGTAATGAACTACTGGTATCTCTATCCCTTTAAACATCTTAATTAGGTCATCTAAGTATTCTATAAAATCGTTGTAATGATGTTTATAATGTTTAATAAAAGTTACATATGCATGGGCTACATCTAGTACCAGGCAATTAGTCGTATTTATGACAGCATCAACTATATCCTGCATTTCACTGGGAAATCCTGAAGACAGGTTTTCTATGCATATATACGTGTTTTCACCTAGGGATTCCAGTATCTCATCAATGCTTTTTTTCAATGCTCCTAGAATCTCTCTACGAATATTGTTTATGGTTAATTTTTGGGCTGTTGAAGCGTGAATGACTATGTATTCAGCTTTCTCGGAATAATCCTTTATACTCCTAATAACTTCCTTTACCGACGCTCTCCTTATATCCTCATACGTTGACGCTAAATGGATATCCCTCCAAGGTGCATGGACAGCTATTCGAAAACCTAAATTAGTTAAATTAACCACGATACTATCTAAAAGATCTCTTTTTCTATATGGCCATGGGTAGTCGATACTTATTTCAAAATATTCTATCCCTTTACTCTTCGCAAGAGCAAGGATCTCTTCAATAGATTTATGCTTAGAAACTGTTCCATACCATAAAGGCAAACCTATTAACGTCACCTTAATCTTCCTCAAAGATCCTTATCAGATCAGTAGGACTCTGGATATGCTCTCCGACCCTAACATATTCTGAGACATTAGAGGAATCAATATAAGATATAATCTTTATTCCTTTCCTGCTTGTTGCTAGATGGTAAAACGATATCATACTACAATTATCTTCATCAATCTTACGTCTCTTGAAGAAAAGTATGATGTCGGGATTTACATCTATGAATATCTTTAAAACCTGCGAGCCCAGGTCTTTATCCTTATTAATTCTGTAAAGTACAACTATTCTTTCTTTAAGAAACTTCTTTGGAATTTTCTTGCCTATATGTTCTACAAGGTTTTTTACCCCTATTATGAATAGTCTATGCTTTATGGCTTGTAGGGTAGTTTGATTCTTTTTGATGAACTCGACTAAGTTATCCATTACTGCTTCATCGTTGCCGGGTATTATTAATATCCTCATACTCCTCACGGACATGACCTTAGTGCAATATCAATTGCATCTTATACTATTAATAATTCGTGGATAATATATAACCTTGTGAAAGGTGTAATGATATGAAGGAATTAAATGAGGTAATTGACTCAATACGAAGTTATCTAGAGGAAAAAGATTTTATCATCCAGGTTAACGGCGACGCCATTGTCTGTAGACACAAGGACATTCCCATATTCTTAGACATTCGTATTAGAGACAAAAATGCTATAATTCAATTAAGAGTATCGAGTGAGGAATTACGAGAATATCTTGAGGAGCAAGTAGAGTCTGGCGAAAATGTGGTAGAACTTGTTGATGAATATCTTTCAGAGATACGTGATACTGCAATCGATATTAGTAGATTGCTTAAGAAAAAAAGATGGAATGTGTCTATAGATCTTAGAGAAGGAGAAAGTGATGTAAGGGATTTATTGGAAGAAATAATAGAGGAACACAGTATATTTTAGACGAAAAATAAACACATTATGAAATAACTAATAGGTTCGGGTGATTTTATGAGTCGCAGATTATTTGGAACTGATGGTGTCCGCGGTATAGTGAATAAAGAATTGACTCCTGAGATGGCTCTCAGATTGGCACAGGCTATTGGTACAATATTTGATGAAGGCTCAAGAATTCTTGTTGGCCGCGATGTAAGGTTAGGTGGCTATATGTTTAAACAAATAGTTATTGCAGGGCTCATTAGCTCGGGAGTAAAAGTTTATGATGCAGACCTAATACCTACACCTGCTCTACAATATGTGGTTAAAGCAGAAGGTTTTGACGGTGGAGTAATGATTACTGCTAGTCATAATCCACCTGAATATAATGGTATAAAAGTCATTGATTCCGACGGTATCGAGATACCCCGCGATAAGGAACGTGTTGTTGAGGAGATATACTTCTCAGGGAGATTTAGAAGAGTTTCATGGAGATCGCTTGCTCATGAAGCAGTACGTTATCCTGAAGCTATAGACATTTACGTAAAAGCGGTATTAAGTCATATTGACAAAGAAGTTGTTAGGAAGAAGAGGTTTAAGGTAGTCATAGACCCTGCTAATAGTGTTGGAGCTCTCACGAGCCCTAGAATAGCTAGAGAACTAGGCGCTAAAATAATTACTGTAAACAGTAATTTAGATCCATTCTTTCCGGGCCGTATACCAGAGCCAACAGTTGAATCGCTAAGTGAAACGGCAAAAATTGTTGCCGAAACAGGGGCAGATTTCGGTGTAGCACATGATGGTGATGCAGATAGGGCAATAGTTATCGACAATAAGGGTAGAGTGCAATGGGGTGATAGAACAGCCACGATTTTGGCTAAATACTTAGCTGAAAAACATCCTGATCTACCTAGGAGGGTGTTTACAGCAGTCTCTTCAAGTACGGTTATTGAAGATGTGTTAAGGCCCCTTGGCGTTGAAGTTGTTTGGCTTAAAGTGGGTAGTGTTGGCATCTCTAGAGAGCTTGTGAAGAGGGGTGGAATTTGTGGTTTCGAAGAAAATGGAGGATTTATGTATCCATTACATCATCCCGTAAGAGATGGTGGAATGACTTTAGCTTTATTATTACAACTCCTTGCTGAAGAAAACAAGACATTAGCAGAAATGTATGACGAATTACCCCAGTACCATGTAGTGAAGACAAAGATACCTATGGATAGGGATAAAGCGGTTAGAGTTGTAGAGAGAGTTAGTGAACACTTCAAGGAATACAGACAAATAACTATTGATGGTGTTAAGGTTATTGGTAAAGATTTCTGGTTTCTTGTAAGACCTAGTGGTACAGAACCCGTATTAAGAATTATGATCGAGGCAAGAGATAAAGAAAAAGTTAATGAGTTACTCAAGGTTATTAAATCAATAGCTGAAGAGGTGATTACAAAGTGAGGTATTGGGCACTAGATGTTATCGCCTGTATTTACGACAAGCACTATCCCTTAAAATTAGTAATATTCAAACAAAAAGAAGAAGACATACCTACGGAGGATATACCAAAGCCATATTGTAAAACCTTCTGTGGATACTTGAATGAAAACATAAAAGACGGAAAAGAATATCCCTGCGAAAAATGTCTTAGAATAGAAATATTAGAAGGAATAGTCTATTGTACAAAATGTCTACATTGGTATCCAATAAAAAACGGTATACTGGTTATGCTACCTGACAACAAACGGAATAAAAAGAGCGACATAGAGTTCCTCGAGAAATATAAAGATAAAATACCTAAAGAGATCATTGAAGATGGGAAACCGTATAATTTGGTAAAAGGCTAACAGGATTTAATAAGGGTTGAGCTATAGCAATAGCATAGGTATCGTGGTTTACGTATGAGGTGTATAGTGAGGTGTCAACTATACTTCCTAATCTAGATGCATGGGTAAAGAGGCAGCGAGAGATACTAGAGAGTTTTAAAAAGGCAGAAGAAAAACTAAAGGAAGCTGATAGACTTGATTTAATAGTGCTCTCTAGAGCAGCATTTCAACATATGATGAGAACAATATCGGCTTTTGATCAATGGCTGCAGGAACCATTTGTGATAAGCCACATGCCTAAAGAAATGCTTGAAGATGTCTGGAGAACTGTAAGTAAGATACTTTACGAGCTATTAGAGCTAGATATTAGACATACAAGTGGGTTTAAAGCCTATGTAGAAAAATTGGCTAGGGAAGGAAAATTAAATCCTATATTGATGTCGCCTAAGGAAGAGCCTAGAAGAGTATCTGTCCAAACATCAATATAAAACAACAAAATATCTATGTCTTAGAGGGATAATACTGCACTCTAAGTATGGGCCTTATCCTGGTCATTAGATTAAGTTATTTTTATAAGAGTATAGTCCCCTAAATAGAGATGAAGTGTTTTAAAATAGTCTTTTTCTCCTAGATGGTCTACGTAGTCTTGTTGAAAGCTCTACTTCGGTATCTATTGGTGCTACCTTTATTCTAAGTTCTTCTACTAGTTTCTTTATCTTCTGCTTTTCATCTTCAGATAATAAGTCCTTATTCTTATCTATGAATTCTCTACCTAGACTCGTCACAACTAGTTTTCTCCTAGGATCAGTTTCTATGAGCCCCACGTATAATAATGAGACTATATCGTTGTGTAGTTCCTTGCTTGAAGGCGTATTACCTAGCATAATAAATTGGTACCCTAGATCATATCCTGATTCTTTCATATAGTATATGAGATATTGTAGAGCTTTTTCAGATATCCCTTTAGTCTCACCAATAATATGTAAGAGCTTTATTTTTCTAGGATCCTTTTTTACATCATTAATTGTCACAACTTGCCTAGCTATAATCTTTAACTCTTTTGATTTTGTTGTAGGCTTAGACATGCTGCTCACCACCTATTTCTTTAACCTTACTCCTAGACGGTTTAAACTCTTCTACTTCCTCTAGTAGTCTTTTTAGTGCTTCTTCCTTACTAATACCTTTTGATATAATCAATAATGTCAGTTTATATCGTAAATAATCCTCAGCTTTATCTCCATATAGGCTTCTATAGATCTCCCTTACAGTTTTTTCGATCATCTTTATATTCTTGTCTAACGCCTTTCTTTCTTTATCTTTATGAACAACCGTATATTTTGCTGAAAGCATTCCTTTTAATATAGATTCTATCCTACTAAGATGTTTTTTAGATGATATGACATAGCTTAAATGCATAAATGAGAGTGATGAAAGTAGGGCAACAATGTATAATGTTGGCACTATTAGGGCTAATATGTTGCCTTTAATACCGATATTAATCATGTTGTTTAATAGGATTAAAGCTGATATGACATTAATGGCGTGGGAGAATACAACATTATAATTTAGCAGTACTATACTGGACATAACCAATACGATAACAATTTCTAGTAATGGTGTATGCAAAGGTATGTTGGCTATATATATTTGATAAGCTAAAGTGGATATTAATATCAACTGTGGGATCGCTAAGTAAAGCTGTGTTTTAAACCTCTCTCTTACTGTTATTATGCTATAAACTCTAATAGCATTTTCATATTCCTGTAAAACCTTGAAAAGGTCTTCTTCCAGTACTTTATCATTAATGTATTCTTCAATAAGATTTTTGAGTTTAACAACGTATCTTATTAGAAAGTTTGTTGCATCTACATACCGCTTAGTCAATACTAGTGGAGGCTTTAGATTCCTTAATACGTCTAAGCTATTATTTATCCTGCTGATAATGGAAGATACTCTTTCACTCTTCTTGCTCATAAGCTTTTCTTTGAGCGACTCAATAGTATTAATGATGTTATCAACTATGAGCTTTCCAACATTAACCAAGTTTTATACACCTAGGCAGTACACTACATTTTAGTAACCAAGTAAGTAGTAACTCTTAAGTATAATAATAGGTTTTTCCAATAAATATTCTGATAATGATGACCATATTATAGTCCGAGGCCTTAGGGGTTGGGGTCTATGAGGAATCAGCGGCAACTGATTATCTATCTTTAAAACCTCATTTCCTAATTAATAATTATTAGAAATAGTTGTTGTTAGAGACCGAGAAGGAGGTAGAAATCATGGCCCGTATTGAAGAAATTAGGGAGGTTAGGACATTAAAGAGGATTGGTGCCCACAGTCATATACGTGGACTAGGTTTAGATGAGAAGGGTAGAGCTATACCTGTTGCAGACGGTCTTGTAGGACAGGTAGAGGCTAGAGAAGCTGCAGGCATTGTTGTGAAAATGATTAGAGAGGGAAAGATCGCTGGTAGAGGCATATTATTTGTTGGCCCTCCGGGTACAGGTAAAACAGCTCTGGCTATTGCCATTGCTAGAGAACTTGGTGAGGATACTCCCTTTGTTGCTCTCTCAGGTTCAGAGATTTATTCATCAGAACTATCGAAGACAGAGATCTTGATGCAGGCTTTAAGGAAGTCTATAGGAGTTAGGATAAGAGAGAAGAGATTAGTCTATGAAGGCGTTGTAAAGGAGCTTAAGATTAGGAGGGTAAGGCATCCATTTAACCCATATATACTTGTTCCTAGAGAGGCTCGTATAAGACTTGCAACAAAAGACGATGAAGTAACATTAAATGTTGGGGAAGAAATAACGACGCAATTATTACAACTTGGTGTCAAGAGAGGGGATCTAATATGGATTGATGCTGAAACAGGCAGGGTTCATAGGGTAGGAAGGGTAAAAGGTGTTGAGAAAGCTAAGTATTATGATGTAGAAGTAATGAGATATGTTGAAATGCCTGAAGGCCCTGTGAAGAAGGAGAAGGAAATAGTACATACATTAACGCTCCATGACCTTGACGTATATTATGCTGCTCAAAGAGCCACGATATCAGCCCTCTTAGGATTTGCGGTAGAAAGAGAAATACCTCCGGAAGTTCGCCGTGAAGTAGACAATCTTGTCAAGAAATGGCTTGAGGAAAAGAAGGCTGAAATAGTTCCAGGCGTATTGTTTATAGATGATGCTCATATGCTCGATATAGAGGCTTTCAGCTTCTTATCAAGAGCCATGGAGAGCGATCTAGCCCCAATAATAATCCTGGCAACAAACAGAGGCATAGCCAGAATAAGGGGAACAGATATAGAATCTCCTCACGGCATCCCATTAGACCTTCTCGACAGACTACTAATAATACCTACGAAGCCCTATAAGCCTGAAGAAATAAGAGAAATATTAAAGATTAGAGCTGATGAAGAAGAAATCGCTCTGACTGATGAAGCTTTAGAAGAACTTGTAAAGATAGGTGCTGAGAGCAGTTTAAGATACGCTGCACAATTACTTGAACCAGCTAAGATTATAGCAGAATCTAACGGTAGAGACACTATAACGGTAGAAGATGTTAGGAGAGCAAAAGAGTTATTCATAGATGTTAAGCAGAGTGTTGAGTATCTTAAGCGGTTTGAAGAAAAGTTTCTCAAATAACTTTACTGAACAATAAATTCGATTAAACCCAGTATACTTAATACAATCGATATCATTATGATAGCCATTATGTACAAGATATTGATAAGTAGCAATTTTTTACTAGATGTAACCGTTTTATATAGATGCAAATAATGGGCCAAGAGACCTATTATAGGTATGGTAAACATTACTCCAATGATCCCGGAACCTAGTATAACTATGTCTGTGTATAGAGACACGTTATCTACATGCATAACCATCGCAACTAATAACGTCATAAAGATCAAGAATAATATAGTGTGGTTTACATAACTGCTAATATTTATATTATTTTTGTTTAACCGTAGTACTTCTGCGTAAAGCAACGAACTTGTCATAACGATTGTAACAGAGGCTAATAGTACAGAAGAAGATAATCCGATAACATAAGCGAATAAGGCAAGAGGCCCATAGGTAATTATAGGCACTATTGAGTCTGTCAAGACAAAACTCTTTGACGGATATAGGAATATGTAGCCTGTCGAAGCTATTGTGAAACCTATTAATACCGACACAACTAGTCCTACATAAATACTACTAAAATCCTCCTCTTCACCCAATGCCTGAACAATGAGCGAATATGGTGCAGCACATGCACCCCAAAGAGCTAGTAGGTCTATAAAACTAATTGATGTGTAGACAATATTATCCGTCTCAATGAGGGATTTGATGTTAAGAACAAGTACTGGTATATACACCAGAAGGAGAAGAGACAGCAATGAGAGTATCTTGAACGCCTTCTCGGATAGTATAGTGTTAGATGAGATAACCCAAGATAAACTAAACAACGCAAGAGCATAGACTAGCCAATGGAATCTTGTTAATTGGGATAATACTACCGATAAGCCGATTATGTTTATGATCAATGTGATTAGACTTGAGACTATTACAGAGGATATTACTACGTACCATATACTTGAACGCAGTCTCTTAAGGTAGTCTATAAATGATTCCTTGAATAACATAATGGGTAGAGATATGACTTGTTGCAAATATGTCAAAGGCAACATAGATATGATTACGAGAAGAAACCCTAAGTAACCATATGCAGCCCCAAATTTTGTAAACATAATTATATTAGTGAGTTCGAACCCTGAAACAGCCGCTATAAATCCGGGTCCTATTACTTTCATCAACTTTTTCAATATGGATCACCTGTCAAGAAGAGTTTATTTTACATTATTTTTAGCCGCGATCTGTTTTAATTCATCTAACAACTTTTTTACAGCTTCGTTATCTACGTTGCCCAAGACTATCACAATATTGTTCTTAGGGGCTATAGTTCCTTGGTGTTGTTTATGTAGGCTACTGTTATATACATTAAGGGGTTTTCTTTCAGAATTCTTAAACAATATTAGCTGGATATGGTTATATATGATCGGCACTAGGATTATGCCAATGTATATTGCTAGCATCACTATGCTGAATAAGTCCATGGTATTCTACCTCCTTAATCTTCCTTAAGAATATGTGGGATACTGTCTTCTTTTTAAAGAAAAGATTACGTAAATAGTGTGGTATAACTTCGGTATTGCCAACAAAATGGTATTATCACGATAATACCTTCAATGAGGGCTAGTCTAGTAAAATCCTTACCTCTTTAATGTTTGTCCAACATACTTTCTTGACTCCTCTTTGTCCGGGCCTATAGCCTGTCTTCACTAGCCCAGCATCCTCGAGTCTTTTTACTTGTGCACTTGCATTAGCCTTGCTTTGCCTTATTTTCTCAGCTATTTCACCTATATCTAATTCTTTTTCCCTCACTAATCGAAGGATTTCAAGTCGTGTTCGAGAAGCTAAGGCTGAAGCTATTCTTTCAATGTACTCTAGTCCCCGAACTATTAAAGTACCATCTTCTTCAAAAATACCTTCTCTTGTATCAGACACGGGTTTTTCACCCATGGATACCCCCACAGTAAATTAATTAATAATTGTATATAGAGTTAACCTGTCTAATAGTTTATTAACAAGAATAACTTATTAGTTTTACTATATGTTTGAGTGATTCTATGCACACTATAAGTATGTCTCTTGTTGAAAGTTTTCTTTTCAATTAAATACCCTGGTAATTCATTAATTAATCGTTCTGATATAAGAAATAAAATAGTGAGTTTTTACACCTAGACTTGTGGAGAATATGGTAAAAATAGGCGAGATATATAGGCAATTAACGAAAAGAGATTTTGCAGTATTGAATGCTATTGAAAAAGGTATGGCTAGATACGAGTATGTTCCTTTAGAGTTAATCGAGAAATATACAAAGTTTCCTGAAAGTTGGATAGAACTATCATTATCGAAATTGCATAGACTCAAACTAGTAAAAAGACAATTAATCATGTATAAAGGCTTTAGGCTAACTTATCTTGGCTTAGACATGCTTGCTTTAAAGACTTTCGTTGACAAAGGTGTTTTAAATGCTATAGGTGACCGTATAGCTGTTGGTAAGGAGAGCGAGATATTCCAGGGCTTAGCTCCGGGAGGAAAGCTTGTAGCTATAAAGTTCTTGAGGATAGGGAGGACAAGCTTTAGAGGGACGAGAAGAGTTCGAACATTTGCTGAAGATCCTCGCCTCGATTGGTATAAACAGTCAAAAATTGCTGCAGAAAGAGAGTATAAGGCTTTAAAAGAACTCTTTTATGTATCAGCAAATGTTCCTAATCCGCTTGCGTATAACAGGCACGTAATTGTTACAGATTATATAAACGGTGTTGAACTATATACAAAGCCCGACTTAAGTGATCCTGAGTATACGTTAAGAAAGATTATTGAGACCATAAGGAAAGCCTACGTCGAAGTGGGTATAGTTCATGGGGATTTAAGTGAATATAATGTCTTAGTGAATATAGACACAAATGAGCCTATAATCATCGACTGGCCCCAGTACGTTGAAAAAGACCATCCTAGTAGCCAAATGCTATTAAAACGCGACATAGAATATATAGTCCGGTTTTTCCGAAAAAATTATCGAGTTATAGTAGATACCGACAGGGCCCTAGCTTATGTCCGTGGAGAAAAGGAAGACTTCTAACGAGAATAGTAAGATAATTGTAGGCATAGATATCCTGCCTGGAAAAAGTCCTTCTTCAGCATCTCAACCACACTATGCTATGGTTGTGTTAAAAGGTGTAGACATTATTGCAGAGTATGAGGATGTTTCATTATCAAGGTTTATTAGACTTGCATGGGAATATAAGCCGTCTATAATAGCTATAGACAACATATATGAACTGGCGTCGTCAGAGTCCAAGTTAATGAAGATAGTATCGCTTCTGCCTCCTGAGACGGAATTGGTTCAGGTAACAGGATGGGGGCCGCAAGCAGTTAATATTAAAAGTTTGGCTAGAAGCCTGGGTATCGAAGTTTCAGGAAAATTAACACCATTAAAAACAGCCTATCTTGCGGCATTAATAGCTAGTAAAGGCTATGGCTATAAAGTTAAGCTTCTTGAAGAAAAAACGAAGATAATTGTTTCTAGAGGTAGAAGAATAAGTCACGGTGGAATGAGCTATAATAGATTTGTAAGAAGTGTTAGAGCAGGCATACTTTCTGTAACAAAAGAGATAAAGAGAATACTTGATAAGAACAGGTTAGACTATGACCTGGTATTTAGGAAGGCTAAAGGAGGATTAGAGAGAAGTATCTTCATAGTATATGCTCCGAGAAGCAAGTTGTATGGATTAATAAAACCTATTAATACCAAAAGTGTGCGTGTTGAAATAAGGCCTGTCTATAAGCATAAAATACTCGTACCTCGATCACAAGATCAAACTCGGAACAAGCCCATTATCGTAGGCTTAGACCCAGGCGTTAGTACAGGTATTGCTATAATAGACTTGAATGGGGCCCCACTCTTCACTTATAGTTCTAAGAACATAGATAGAAGCGATATAATTAACATAGTATCCTCGATAGGAGTCCCGGTTATAATCGCTACGGATACAAACCCCCCGCCTGATGCTGTGAAGAAATTAGCCGCGTCACTTAAGGCACAATTATATATACCGCCGAGAAGCTTGTCTAGCGACGAGAAAATGGAGATCATTTCAATGCTTAAGAAGAAGTATCCTTGGCTAGATATCGATGATACACATGAGAGAGATGCACTAGCTGCTGCTTACAAAGCATACCAGAGTCTTGAAGCAAAATTTGTCCAAGCAGAAGAAAACATTGAGAAAATGGGAATAGGTGTAGATTTAGACAACATAAAAGTGGCTATTATCAGAGGAAAAACCATAGCAGAAGCTATTGAAGCAGAGCTTGAAAAAATCTTTAGAGAATCTCTAGAACCCATCTCAGTGATCATGGAAAAGAGCGCTAAAAAAACTATAGACAAGACCTGTGAAGAAGAATATAAAAGGATCGAGAAATTAAGTGAGAAGATAAGAATTCTTGAAGCAGAAAAAATTAGGCTCCAAAACGAGATCAGAAGGATGAGAGAAAAGATAAGGGAATTAGAAGTAGAGCTGAACAGTGTAAAACATAGCTATAGTTCTAATGAAAACCTCCTAAGAGAGATCGAGAGATTAAGGACAGAAAATAAAGTTCTCTCACAACAGCTAATAGAGCTTAAAGAAAAATTAGACAAAGCTAATGAAGACAATATAAGATTAAAAGAGACCTTCTTGAAAATAGTTTTTGGAAAATACATACCAATACCCGTGGTGAAAAATGCTTCAAGATATACGCTAAATAAGCTTTTGGATGCTGGCAGCGAAGTTAGAGCCCTATATGTAGAGAATACGAAGACTATTACAGAAGAGTTTATTGCAATGCTCAAGAAAGAAAAAATAGCATTGTTAGTAAAGGATGATAGCGGTCTTGGAAGCTTAAGTAAACATATACCAGTGCTCAATATAAACAAATTTAGATACTATCTAATAGATGATTACCTATTTATTGAGCCGAGAATTATTGATATAATTAAGCGTTCATGGAGAGTTATCGAGGAACAAAAGAAGAAAGATGAATTTGAGAAAGTAATCAAGCTTATTGAAGAATATCAAAAAGAGCGTAAAAAGAAATTAGGAGTAAAAGACATTAAGTCGTTTGAATTCTAATATAGCGTTACCTCACCTCTCAAGATCTTATCTGTTAGCTTAGTTATATTTGCCAGCTCTTCATCCACAATAGACTTTATATCACTAGCTATATGCCCTGGAATATCGTCTCCGGACTCTGGCAAAACTTTCACTAGGGCTACAAGAGGCCTATCTATAGGCTTGCCAATCTGGCTTAATAGTTCTACATAGACTTCTTTTAAGCCTTTAACTTCATTATAGATCCTGTTTGCAATAATCATGGCTGCAACATTATATACTTTGCCTACATGGCTTACGGGATTCTTACCTGCTGTAGCTTCTAGGCTCATAGGCCTCATAGGAGTAATGAGCCCATTAACCCTATTGCCTCTCCCAGTGGCTCCATCATCTCCATGCTCGGCTGAAGTACCTGTAACCGTTAGATAGACTACTCCTTTTTCCACCATATCAGCTGTATTGACATGTACTTTGACATCATAGTCGGAAGCTATTTTTGAAGCAAGATCTAGTACAGCGTTCTTTATCTCATCTTTAACGTTTAGATACTCATTAATATCATGAACTAGACTCGATATTATCGCGGCGGCAATAGTTAGTTCTATCTTCTTACCCTTCCTTAAACCCATGACTTTTATGTCTTCGCCTACTGCTGGTACTTTTTGCTTAAATTCCTTAGAATTAAGGAGTCTTTCTGTATTGAATACGAGTTTTTCTAATGTAGTTAATGGTGCATAGCTAACGCCTATACTTGTGTCATTAGCTAGAGGTATGTCTCTTCTCGCTTTAAATAATTCTACTAAGTCTACTGAGCCCTTACCGATTCTATAGTCAACAATAACATGTGTTTCTGGATCTAAGAATCTAAAGTTCTTTCTAATCCATTCTTTTACAGCTTTAACTATTAGCCTACCAACGGGAACAGGCTCTATTTTACCGTTCCTGACGACTTCGGTGGTAGCTCTGCCTGAGACAAGGATATATATGGGGTGGAGAAGCTCGCCCCCGCCAAAGCGTGGATTGGCTTGGCCTCCAACTAATAGTACTTTATCTAGATTATGGTGAAGTATTGTCCCATATTCCTTGATATAATATTCGCATAAAGCTTTGCTTGCAGCTTCTGCAGCAGAGTCTGCTATATAATCTGGGTGTCCCAGACCTTTACGTTCAACTAATTCAACATTTAGCTCTTCAACAGGAGTGCTCCTTATGGTTTCTACAATTATATTTCTCTCAGTCTTCTCTACCATAGTATGCACCTTGTAAAAATTCTTCTCTTAATAACACGTGTTTAGTGTATCGAGAGTATAAATTTTTGCTTTAATCTCTAATACATTCAATTTCCTCTTCTTTAACCAAACCCTTATTGATTTTAATTATATCTGACTTTCCAGGGATTCTTTCCTCGATTTCCCTGGCATCTATTGATATAGGAATGTTAGTTACAGCCTTCTTGAACTCATCAATCATTTTCTTTGCAACCGTCTTGGCCTCACGGCTACCGGACACTATTACAGCATATACTAGAGATCTCTTCATTACTAGATCCTCGGGGCCCACTATAACTCTCTCATAAAAACCATATACGTCGTCACATATAGGCTCTATTCCTACGGCTAGTTTCAATTCTACGTTTTTTAAATAATTCTTCTTCCCATAAATCATGAATGCCCCTTTGGTTATATATTCGCCTGATGGTGGTGTTTTAGAAACCTGCTCCCCTCTAACCCAGAAGACATCTATAGAAGCAAGACCCAGTTTCCATGCTTTAGAATAACAGGCAGCAATAACTGCGGCTTCAAGGATACTTTTTTCACTAGGCACCCGGCCACGTGTTTTGATAATTGTTGCTGGCGCACCATGAATGTCAGCATGGAGGAATATGTCCGTTGGCTCCAGATGTTTTCTCACAAGACTCTCGTTTTGGCTCGCATCCCTACCAGCTAAAACCAAGTAGCCTTCACTAGTAATAAGCCAGTGATATCGTTCAAACCACATTCTTGGTCTTAGCATGATAACTTCTTTCCTAGCTACCTCTATTGTCTTGCTCATTAACTCGTTTTTCTTTCTAAGCAGTTCTTGTAGGGCTTCCTTAGCTCTTTCTGCTTTGGCCTTGTATTCTCCAGATAATTTATAGTACTTTCTTGCATTATCCCAAGCAGTTAATCTTATATCTAGCTCTATAGCTTTATTATCCAGCATTATCTCTATAATCCCTTTATTTTTATTATAATTGACTACGCCTTTGCATTCAACTATCTTATCCCAACCATACTTGTCCTTCATCTTCTTTACGCAGTCAAGAATGTTTTCGACTTCATTTATATTTAGAGAAATATAGTTGGCTAAATCCATGTATTTCGAAGATAGTTCTTTATATCTTTCTATAGCCTGTTTTTGCTCATTGATAACTTTGTCAAGCTTCTCCAATTCTGCTTCGATCTCTTTCTTTAATCTCTCGTATTCATTAACCTTCTCAATAAACGCAAAATAAGCTTCGATCGCTGTATTAAAAGATTCGAGCTCCTTAATTCCTAATCCATGGATTTCTTGGAACACTCTTGGATAGTATGGAGTAAAGGAGAAGTAGTCTTCATTTGACAATATTATATATCCCTTACCTCTTTTCGCCTCGTTAATCAGATCTCTTAGTGTATTGACTAGTTTGCTCACGTCATTACGTGAAATCGATGATACATCGACAAATTTTAGCTCATAGAGACCTGCTCTATAGAGTATCTCCTCAGCTATTTCACCAGGTATTTTCCAGCCTTTAACAAGTCCTCTAACAAGATCCTTGCCTTTTTTCATCAGCTCTAGAAGCTTATCGCTAGGTGTATTTAATATGTCTATATTTCCGGGAGGTAAAGCGTATTTTTCCCCAATCTTTATCTTTCGATCTCTCATTTCCGCGAATCTAGATGCATATAAGATCCTATTATCATTATCTGTAATAACTAAGAAACCTCTTGGAATAAGTTCCAGGTAAACAATATATTTTCTATTTCCTTTCTCAATATCTATAGAAGCAATTCTTTCACGATCAACTATATTTAGCTCTCTAATAAATCCTCCATTTACATGCTTTCTTAAAAAAGCAGTCAATTTATCAATATATTTTCTTTGAGGCTCAATCGTCGTTAAATTTATCCTGTGTGAAGGCTCTAAAACTAAATACTTTTTTCCATCACGATGTATCTTCATTAGCCAATATTTACCTGTATAATAGACGTTAACTATACGGGCGCCTTTTATCTTGTCTAGCGACTCGTTAACCCATGCAACGAGGTCAATGTACGTCATGCTAGTTTTTCTTTTTAACAAATTTCTACACCTGCAATGATGCCGTTAGCTAATTTTTCTCGAAATCTTTTATATACAATCCACTATAAATCATACTAATTAGGTATACTGTTATGTTGAACTACTTGAAAAGAAAACTATCGGAAATGGATATAGAAGACTACATAGTGCTAATTAGATTTATTGCTGGGCTTCTATATGGTTTTGTAGCATATGTAATTTATAGAGTTAATCTTGCCTTAATGTTTGATGTTGCTTTTACAATATGGTTTCTTGCAGGCGTAGTGTATGCTGCTACAGTATTTTATGTTGAAACAAAATTTGGGTATAGAGGCTTCTTTATGACATTATTAAGAGGTCTAATGACGTTTTATTTAACATGGATTCTGGTAGTACTAATACTCTATGATGTCATTGGTTAATTCTCTCCATATATTGTCAGGTATTTTCCCCTTAAGAAGTAGCTCTCTTAACCCTGGAGCTAATAAAGGCTCATTATTAACTAATGGGTATCTAAAAGGTAATTTTATTGTCTTAACTACATTGTCTTCTTTATGTTCTAAGATTATGCCATCTACGTATCTTATTGAAGAAAGATCTCCAGTTTCTATGAATTTTTTAACAACATATACCGCTCCATCAATACTGTATTGTCCTTCTCCAATATTTCTCTTGAGAGCCTTAGGTGCTTTAATTGATAAGAGTATCTTTGTTCTACCTCTAGGAGGATGATCGCCTAAAATCCCGCCTATTACGATGACTTCGCATCTTTCCAAATCTTTTGCTGAAAGAGGTTTTTCTGCTTGAGGATCTAATATGATGATTTTTTCGTGCGGGTATAGTGATAATACGCTTTTCTCGTAAACTCTCCCATACTTCCTCAAGATCTTATGGTATTTTCTAGGTATATTCGTATACACGATATTGTCTTTACCAATAATAATGCTGGCATGTCGATACTCTAGCAACAGCCACGGGCTCATCTCTTCTTCTAAATGTTCTATGACCACTGTTATTTTTCTTCCCATAAACGACGCCTCAAAGCCTCAAGTTGCCTTATAGGTAACCCCATAAACTCTGCTGCTGTTACAACCCTAACTTTCTTAACACTATTTACGTAGTCAAATAATTGTTTCATTTTATAACGATACTCTAGATCCCTTAGTAAGTGGTGGTCTAGTATTATAGTGTTTAAGTTGACTGTGTTATCAATAATATCAATAAGGGATTTTATTGCTTTTTCAATATCCTTAGTATCTAGTCTGTATCCTTCAAAATATGTTGGAGGACCAGATATTATCAGGATCTCTGGATCCTTTTCTATAATGTAGTTCTTGGTATAATCATGAAGAGGTCCTTGGACATCGCTTGCATGAAGTATGCTTACTTCATCCGTATATATGTACGTCATGACTACAAAACCTAGTGGCGTACCATTCTTTCCATGGGGAACTGGCGGTGAAAATTCAAGCAAAATGTTCTCATCAATATAGTACTTTGCTCCATCAGCTATATTCAATTCTTTAGCTAGCTTATCTACGCCTCTCTTTCTCAGTAAATTGTATGCTCTTATCCTTTGACTTACGTTTATATTATTCTCGGGATCTTTTATGTACAGGATTTTGTCTTTATAATATTCTTCTTCCCCACTTCGATATAGATAATGGTCTCTATGATAGTGACTTATAACTATATGTGTTGTATCTTCTACTTCTTTATAGATTTGGTTAAGATGTTTATTGAAGACTTCAAGCTCTAATGGATGAGGGGGAAGCCCATATCTTCTTGGGGCATAACTCACACCAGGATCAATGAATATCTTGCAACCCTGGATCTCTATAACTGTAGCCATGCCTCTAGAGCCCATACTATCAAAGCCGATTAGCTCTATCTTATATCCCAAAGAGTACACCATGGTATTATGTTCTTATTTTACTCTTTTTATCTAAGAAATCTATAGTAGTGTTTAAGCTCTAATTAAATTTAATAAGCTTCATTAAAAGTGTTTCTATGAGAACGATAGTTGCTTAGGGATATGGTATGGATGTTACAGTTTATTTTCCAAAGAATGTTAATGAGGCTGCTAAGGTTATTGAAGAGGGTGTTGCTAGGAAGAAACTTACTATAATTCTCGGTAAATGTAGTGTCGAATACGAAGGTAGGAGTGAATCAAGGCTTACAGAAGGAGAAAGAATTATCATGATTAAAGAGGATGGAGCGTTCCTGGTTCACAGGCCGATCGGGTATTCGCCTGTAAATTGGCAACCTGATACTTCAGCTATTCATGTTAGGATACTGGATAATGGGAGTCTCGAAGTTTCAGCCTATAGACAAAGACCCAGAGAGATCGTTAAGGTGGTTTTCAGCGATATTAAAGCCATCATTGTAGGAAAACTTGTAGATACAGGAGAGTTTGTAATGTATCTTGATGAAAAGGAGATTAGAGACCTATTGTTTGAAAAACCCGATCTTTTAGAAAACGGTTTAAGATTTGTTGAAAAGGAAAAGAGACTACCAGTTGGCAGCATAGACTTATTCGGCTATGATAAAAACAGCAGGCCTGTCATCGTTGAGATAAAGCGTGTTACTGCTTCAAAAGAAGCCGTCATACAATTGTATAGGTATGTTGAATCATACTCTAAGGTCTACGGCGTCAAGCCTAGAGGGCTTCTAGTTGCTCCATCTTTTACACCTACGGCGATAGAGACACTAAATAAGCTTGGATTAGAATATAGGACTATAAACATACAAAAACTATGGGAAATTAAAAAGCAAATGACAAAAGGCAAGCTTGTAGGAGGAAAAACTATTCTTGAATACCTCAAAGGGAAATGATGTAGTAAGATACTACGATATTACATGTGAGGGATACAACGCTCTCTATAGAGAAGAACAGTTTAAAAAATACGAATATGTGATCGAGTATCATGGAATAAGGCCTTATGATACAATACTTGACCTTGGATGTGGAACAGGCTTATTCCTAGAATATCTTATTGAGAAGAATATTGGTTTCGAAAAGTATGTGTGCTTAGATCCTAGTAGAGGGATGCTGTCAATATACACCAGAAAATTTTCCGATAGTATGTTTCAATATAAATGCTTAGTACTACATGGTTACGGAGAACACCTTCCTTTAAAACCTAAGTCTATCGGCTCGGTCTATATGTTTACTGTATGGGATAATCTAATTGATAAAGAAAAGGTGTTGAGAGAACTCAAGCGCATTATCGTAGACAAAGGCTTTATCGTAATATCGATCCTAAAAAAGAAAATAGATGATAGAGTGTCAACTGTATTTAAAAAATACTTCAAAATAGTAGAATTTCTTGGCTGTGAAGATAAGGATTGCTTCTTTATATTAATGGCCAAGAACATTTAAATACACCTGTAAGGTGTAATGAGTACCAAGGAAAAAGAGATAATCCGGATTTATTAAGACGTTTGCAGGGTGTTGCATTTGAGTACAACAAACAGGCCTGCGGGCGCACAAAAACTTGTCTCGCCATTGAAATATCTACGTAGCGCAATTAATCAAATAGTATTAGTAAAACTAAAGGATGGAACGGAATACGTTGGCGTACTAGAATTAGTAGACAATACTATGAACGTTGTTCTTGCTGACTGCGAAGAAATAGATCCTAATGGAAATCCTGCGACAAAATATGGACGTGTATTAATCAGAGGTAGCCACATATTGTTTGTAAGCATAAACTATGGCCAGGTTGCACCAGAAATAGCTGCTAAGTAAGTGTGATTACGATGTTTACAGCAAGAGACCTAATGGTTCCTGAAATAAGGTATATTCATAAGAAGGAAAAGTTGCGAAACGCTGCGATAAGAATACTTAATGAGGGTATTGGAAGCCTTATTGTAATGGATGAGGATAACAAGCCCATAGGAATTATAACTAAACGCGATATAATACGCGCACTAATTTTCGAAGGCCAAGACCCTGATACAATAACTGTTGAAGAAGTAATGAATAAACCATTAATTACGGTAAATGCCGATGAACCTATAGAAACAGTTTTAGAGATAATGTATAGGCACAATATAAGTCACCTACCTGTTGAAGAGAAAGGTAGGCTAATTGGAATAATATCGGACTATGACATAGTAGAACTATTCAAGGATATGATCGATATATTCAGGAATAAACTATCATGAATACAAACAATTGGCAACATAACTAGATTTAGCTTAGTTGCTTAAAGCTATTGACCCAAGAATAGTAATTATACTTGTGACTACAACTTATATTTGGGAGTGGTGTTTAATGAGCCGAATTTTCCCTAGGAAAACTACCGCAATTAGGCGAATTGACAAATATAGATGGCTACGTAGTGATGGTACACCAAATTTTGATGACAGGATCTATAGAAAGACTGAGGATATGGAGATTTTAGCTAAAAGACCTGTTGAAACAATCTCTTCCTCAACACCTATCATAGAGGCTTTAGAAAAAATGAGTAAGGGTTATAGAAGCTTAGTTGTAGTGCGTGCGGGATACTATTTGGAAGGACTTGTTGTTGCAACAGATTTCGTCAATTATCTTGGTGGAGGAGATTATTTCAGTATAGTTGTAAATCGACATGGTAAAAACATATTTTCTGCAACAAGGAATGAACGAGTCGCTACATTGATGAATAAAACCCCTATTGTAGCCTATATCGATGAAAAGTTTCCAAAAGTACTAGAGAAAATGGTCATACATGGTATAGGCATAATTCCTGTCGTCACTAAAGAGGGACAAGTATATGGAATAATTACTGAACGAGATATTCTCGAATATTTATCAGCGGGTACTACGATAGGTCTAAAAGTTTCTGAAGTCATGTCTTCGCCCGTAATAACTATTGACGCGAATTCTACATTAAAACATGCAATGGAAACTATGATAAAGTATGGATTCAGGAGAATTCCTGTGGTTAAAAATAATATTGTTGAAGGAATAGTTACGGCTATGGATATAGTAAAATTCTTTGGAACACACGAAGCATTTAAAAGAACAGTAACCGGGAACATTGAGGAAATACTGAAGACCCCTATAGACGAGGTTATGGTGAAGAATGTTGTAACAATAGACCCAGATTCTGATGTAGGTGAAGCTGCTCAAAAGATGGCTGAGAAAAATATAGGCTCGCTTCTTGTTGTGAATAAGAAGAATGAACTTATAGGTATAATAACCGAGAGAGATGTTCTATATGCTATAGCTGTTCCAAAACCGAGTAGCTGATACAATTATATCATAGGGGGTATATCATAGGGGGCGAGTACTTATGCACACCATAAAAGAGTTTATTACTCATGAAATTCCCCTAGTAGATAAAAATGAAACGCTCTATCACGCTTACAAGCTTATGGAAAAGTATGGTCTAGATAAGATAGTTATTTATGATAAGATCGTTGAAGATGGTAAAAGAATTGTGAAAAAACCAGTTGGAGTACTCACAAGTCGCGATATAGTCTTTAAACTAGCAACAGAAAGGATAAGGAGGCTCTCGACAGGAAGATTACATGTATCAAGCTTCATGAGCATTAATCCTACTTGTATAGGGCTTAACGATGATATACGCAACGCCATTAAGATCATGGTGGAGAAAGGATTTGGGATAATACCTGTTGTCGAAAACGAGTCTATAGTTGGTGGTCTCTATAGAGAAAGTTTGCTACGTTTATGCGAGAAAGAAGAAACCGAGGTAAGACACATAATGGACACTAATCCGGTAGTAGCCAAGACTACTGATAGGATCCTTAAAATACGTACTGAAATGCTAAATAATGATATTTCATTCATGCCCGTTGTTGATGAAGAGGATAAGCTTGTAGGATATATAACAATAGCTGATGTCGCATTTGCTATCTTCAAATTCCAGGATATTGTTCCAGAAAAATATAGGAAAGAAAGGATAATGCATTTAATTGTAGAAGACGTTATGAGGCTTAGACCACCTACACTCAAATTTACTGATACTATAGCAACAGCTGCATCTAAGATTATTGAGAAAAACTCTAAAGGCGTAGTCATTGTGGACGAAACCAATAGAATAGCTGGTATAGTAACTAGCCATGATATCATCCGGTTTATTTATGAAAAATACTTTAAGGAGTAAAGTTATCTTAAAACTATTTTAAAACCTATCTCTTGTCTAGGTGTAGGCTGTTGAGTGAAAAAGAGCCGAGATTCATAGTGGATACGATGCTAGGTAATATAGCGAGATGGCTAAGGCTTCTTGGATATGACACTCTGTATTATAGGCGTATTGAGGATTGGAGGATACTTGAAATAGCGCGAAAAGATGATAGAATCATCATAACTAGGGATCGAAGTCTTTGTAACCGTGCATATAAGAAGAAGATTAAAGCAATATATTTAGAACAAAATGATATGGCTGAAAGGCTTGCTTACCTTTCTATGAAGACGGGTATAAGGTTATTCGTTGATCTAGAGAAATCTAGATGCCCAATATGTAATGGTGAGTTAGTGAAAGTGTCGAAAGAATTAGTAAAGGGTCGTGTACCTAGATTAGTTTATGAAAAACATAATGATTTCTGGATATGCCGTAAATGTGGAAAGGTATATTGGATGGGCAAGCACTGGAAAGGTATAGAGGAGACGCTGAGAAAAGCTAGAGAAATATTAGATAACATGGTTAAGAGTAGAGGTATAAAAGTATGAGGCAAGATATAATTCATCCTAAAGAACTCACATTTGAAGATGGCGCGTTCTTAGTTAAATTGGCTAGGAAGACGGTTGAAGAATACATTAAGAATAATGGTAATATAGAAATAAAGCCTCCACAAAATACTCCAAAGCATCTTCTCAGGCCCGGAATGTGTTTCACAACTATAGAAACATTTTACACTCATGAGAAAAGAAGTCTAAGGGGATGCATAGGATTTCTTATACCAGTATATTCTCTCGTTGAGGCTGTTATGTGTTCAGCTATTGAAGCCGCCTTTAACGATCCAAGGTTTCATCCTCTAGAAGAAACTGAGCTAGATACCGTGACTTTCGAAGTATCCATACTGTCCGAGCCCAAGCCTCTTACCGGAAATAGGCTGGAGTATCCCAGGAAAATAATTATAGGGAGACATGGGCTCGTGGTTAAGAAAATAATTTACCAGGGAACACTTCTACCACAAGTACCTGTAGAATATTGTTGGGATGAAGAAACTTTTCTTGCAGAGACATGCATAAAAGCGGGTTTGGAGCCGGATTGCTGGCTTGATGATAATACACAGGTACTAATTTATGAAGGCAGGGTGTTTAGGGAAAAAGAACCAAGAGGAGAGATCGAAGAAAGAGATCTTCACGAAGAATATAAGATCCTATGTAGAAGACCTTAATCATTTATGTTAAGTCTCCACAAGCACAAAATGCTTCATGTATTAGGTAATATAATTCATCTAACCCTGTCCTCTTATTAGCGCTGATTAATACGGGTCTTAGAGCTTGCTGTGTTTTCACTACCAACCCTGCTAGTTCTGGCGCCAAATCACTAATCAATCCTTCTTTACTACTTCTCTTAATTAGCTCTAATACCTCATCGGGTCTTTCTATGAGCGTTTTCACGTACTCTATATTCTTTGCAATATCAACCTTGTTTATTACCGGTATTGTCTGAATACCTAATTTTACCTGTGCTAATATTCCTAGAAACCATAGCACTATTGCATCAGTCATCGAAGTTACTGCAGAAGCATCGATTATGTAAACGCCTAGGACAAATCCTTTCTTCAAAAGTTTGTTAAAGAACACATTACTGCTTGGGCGGAAAATAAATGCTTCCATCTGTCCCGGCGTATCAACCAATATCATGTCCCAGGACGAAACGTTGGAAAAAGGCTCATTCTCCATTATCTCGTCAATGTTCTCAGCTATAAGTTCGCTCGCCTTTATAAAAGCTCCATTAGGTCCTAGGTTGTATTTCCACATAACATCTCTTAGCGTAAATAGTTTTCTTATATCAAAAACTGGTTTATAAGGTAATTTTTCTACACCAGGATCTAGGTTTACTAGAGCCGCATTTAGGTATAGATTCTCTTTAATCCATTCACCGAAAGCCTTGACTAGACTAGTCTTTCCACTTCCAGCAGGCCCTATGAATGCCACTATAGTAGTCATGTTATCAACCAATAATCATATACTTAGCATTCTAATTGATTATACAAGATATTAAATCTACATTATCTTGTTGAAGTAAATGTTATAAGCACATCTTATTTGTCTCAATAAATAGAGTTAGTAAAACCTGGGTGAAATGTATGAGTAAGGAACAAGTATACCATGGATATGTTATCGGGTATAGAAGGGGGTGGAATGACCAATATCCTAATCAAGTATTATTAAAAATCTACGGTGTAGATTCAAGGAATATTGCGAGCAAGTTCATTGGAGCTAAGGTTGTTTTAAAAGACCGGTATGGCAACGTATATAGAGGTAAAATTGTTAAAACGCATGGAAAAAGAGGTGTTGTAAGAGCTGTATTTAAGCCTAATCTTCCAGGCCAAGCACTAGGCAGTACTGTTGAAATTTATAAAAAATAGAATTTACGTAGTTGATATCCTCTTTAATTGTTTTTGATACATCTCGATAAGCTCTTTTGTTGTTGTGGCATCTTCGGGCCTCTTATCGGGCCTCCATCTTATGAATCTTGGGAATCTAATTGATATTCCAACACCAGGTTTTATCATGTCCATACAGCAGGTATGGATAGGTGATAATGTGAGTTCAGCGCCAATGACCTCCATAACTAGTGCTGGGACAACCCATACATCTGGCTCCATTTTTGCTATAACACGTGGATGTTTGTGCTCAATTATGTATGGCTTAAGCAATTCTGGTAATTTAGCTAAATCTTCGTCAGTAAACCCGCTTCCAACTTTACATACTGTTTCGAAAACATCTTTTTCAGGATTATATGCTGCTACAAGAAGGGCTCCAAACGAGCCTGCTCTTCTACCTCTTCCATAAAATGCTCCGACAACTACAAGGTCTACTGTATCGATCATTTCGCTCTTGTAGTCTCGCTTATACTTGATCCATAGCCATCCTCTTGCTCCAGCTTGGTATATTGCTTGGCCATGCATCGCCTTTACAATAACACCTTCTGCACCCTCCTCAATTGCTTTCAAGAAGAATTTCTCTAGTTCATCGGGGTCGTCTGTTATAATATACTCGGCTATTCTAAAGACTTCTGAAGGCTCGATTATCTCTTCTAATTTCCTTCTTCTTTCAACTATGGGCTTGTTTGTATAATCTTCGCCATCAGCATATAGTAGATCGAATAGGAATACTTTAACAGGGTATTCCTTCATAGCCACATGTATGTCATGCTTTCTCTTTCTATGCATTAGTTCTTGGAACGGTCTTAGCTCACCTGTCTCCGGATCATAGGCTACTATTTCCCCTTCAATAATGGCTTCATTGCTTTTGAGGTGTTTTAACGTAAACTCTACTACATCGGGATACTGGTGTGTAATATTTTCTAGTCTACGAGAGAATATCCCTACTTGATTACCTTTTCTATGTATTTGCGCTCGTTCACCATCATACTTATATTCTACGATCGCTTTTCCTCCAGCCTTTTTTATGATCTCTATAGGGTTGTTATGTCTTTCAGCCAACATTGGTCTAACTGGGATTCCTACTTGGGGCTTGATCTTCTTTAGTGCTTCTAAGCCTTTTTCTGCAAGAATTTTAGCGATATTTCCTAGATCTGCTCGTAAATTATAAGCACGCTCAATAATGGGTCTTGCATGAGCGCCACCACCGTATACTATTGCTAGGGCGTCCATAATTGTTGCATCGCCTATACCTAGTCTCAATCTCCCTTCAACGAATCTAACAATATACTTAGCTTCTTTTGGCTCGGCATCTGTAAGGAGACCTGATAATAACTTCAGTTTAATGTCTCTACTTCCTTCACCTGTGACGGTGGCGATCCTAGCCAAAGTATTATATACTTTTAATACCGTCAGCTTTTCCTTCTTAGCAACCGGGACAAAGGCTAGTAAAGTAGATTGTGCTGCTTTCTCCATTTTTCTCTTAAGTATCTCGGCTGCTTTACCAAGATCTCCATATTTCTTGAAAAGAGTTTCTACTTCTAGTTCCCTAGAATTCGTTGCTAAAGCTATAGCTTTTACCAGGGTCTTCTCTCCAACACCTAATTCAGGCATTCCTTTCCAGTCAGGCCATAGTTTCCCTTGTAATAAATATACGACTTTATCAATTATTTCCGGAGGAGTCTTCTTAAATAGATCTACTAAATAGAGTGTCATCTGGGTACGTGAAGTAACGGCCTCAATTTTTTCAAAAGTATTAGCAAGTATCATAAACTCCATATCCTTTTGCGTACCATGAGTTTCAATAGGTAGTTTGGAAACCATAATGATACACTCCCATATATCTGTTTTATTTAATTTATCTAAACAGTTTTTCTAACTTTCTAAACTAGGAAACTCATTATTAAGGAGTATGGGAAAAATAATAGTAGACCCGATGAAGGGTACCCGGCAAGAAGGAACCCGGCTTAAGCCGGGTATGTCTTATCAGTGTTACACTGAGGGGCCATAATAATTTAATACTAAAATCCTCAGCTTTTTCTATAAACAATACTGAGCAGTACTATGTCTATACAAGCCGAGGTTACTAGGGCTATTAATGTTGCCCCAAATCCTAAGCATCGAATAGTGATAAAGCTTGCAGCTATTCCTGTAACCCAACTAATTAATCCGATTAAGCTGACTAACTTGTTTATTGAGTGTTTATCCATGAAACTATAATGTATTATTAATATGGTCATTAGCGGTACGAATACTGTACCTATGTAATATAGAAATTCTTCAAAGTATATGAAGAATACTGGGAACATAGCCAATAATGTTGTAATGGCACCATAGATTAATACTACTACCTTATACTTTGCTCTGGGAAACACATTCATCGTTGATATAACAGCTGAATAGAGGTTCAGTAAATTAGTTGTTACTGCACTAATAGCGATAAATATAAACACTATTACGCTTAAGCCCAGACTTATCGCTACTTGGGTAGGATCACCTAAATATGCTCCCGTAACTATAGCGGCTAAAGCTCCAATAGTATAGAGTACATAGCTTGTTGAAGTATATCCCCACCAAGTCCCAAGTAAGGCTCCAAGACTTGATTTTGAATACCTTGAATAATCTGCTACTAAGGGTGCCCAAGAAATTGCTGTTGCTAGTACCATGTCAAACCCCCATAATAGGTCAGTATAATTAACAGGTGATGTTAACGCCATAGGTTTTGACAACATATATTTAAGTAGGATAGATGTTTCATAACTTAATACAATAAGCAGTGTTGTTACAGCCACTCTCTGACATATAATCCATTTCTTCGGACCAATAATAGTATATATTGT
>Ga0180301_10000232_pt1 | contig 42388 bp, 41 predicted proteins | sample GuaBasSediGuay16_FD_121797 | JGI IMG/M metagenome (GOLD analysis project Ga0180301, IMG submission 121797) | Subseafloor sediment microbial communities from Guaymas Basin, Gulf of California, Mexico - Guay16, Core 4569-2, 12-15 cm | ecosystem: Environmental > Aquatic > Marine > Hydrothermal... | reverse complement strand
GCCTATACTTGATAAGCTTCTTTAAAAAAGGTAAGTTATGCCTCATGAAAAGAAGAGTAGTTATTACCGGAATGGGTACCATTAATCCTCTGGGCGACGATCTGGATACATATTATAAAAATCTCATGGATGGAAAATCGGGGATAAAGGTGTGGGAATCTCTGGATCTTACAAATATAGAGTGCAAGATCGGAGGCGATCTTGGAGATTACGACTGGAACGGAAAACTGGAGAACTTTAAAAGTTATTTTACCGATGGGCAATTTAAGAAGATAAAAAAACTTTTCCGTACCACCACATTTTCCGCCAGGTTATCAATTTTGTGTACCATGGATGCGTACAGGGATGCGGGCTTACTGGGAAAGGATGTAGATCCCGATAGAACCAGTGTTATTGTTGCAGGGCATAACCTTAACTCCAACTATATATTTCGCAATGGAAAGCAATTTATGGAAGAGCCTGAGTTTATAGACCCTTTATGCGGGGTAGAGGCTATTGATCCAAATGTGCCTGCCCTTATTACCGAGGTTCTTAAGCTGGAAGGTCCTACTTTTACAATCGGCGGAGCCTGTGCAAGCGGGAACCTGGCTCTCCGGGAAGGTATGCGGGATATACAGTGGGGAGAGTGTGAAAGGTCGATTATAACAGGTGCTCTCTTTGATGTCTCTGCTGCAGATATTCAGGCATCGGTGATCATAAATGCAGTAGTGGCCAAACCAGAATATCAGAGTGAACCCGAAAAGGCATCACGGCCTTTCGATCAAGCCCGATGTGGGTTTGTCTACTCCCACGGAACAGGAACATTAATTTTAGAAGAACTGGATTCTGCATTAAAGAGAAATGCACGGATCTACGGTGAAGTTCTCGGAGTCAGTGCAAACTCCAATGCCTGCCATCTGCCCCAGCCGGGAGCGGCCAAGCAGGCAAAGGTTATGAGGGAATTATTTAGGGTAACAGGTCTTAAGCCCGAAGATGTGGATTATGTAAACTGCCACGCCACCGGGACAAAGGTGGGCGACATACAGGAGATCAGGGCTATAAAAGAGACTTTTGGAGATCATGCCTACAAAATAAAGCTCAATGCTCCCAAGTCCATGTTGGGGCATACATGCTGGGCATCTCCTATAGTCGAAACCATAGGGGGGTTGCTCCAGATGAAGTACGGCAAACTTCACCCAACTACCAATATAGATAATCTCGATCCGGAAGTGGATCTTGATATTTGTCCGAATAGGGTCACCGAACACGGGATAAACTTGATGCTTAAAAACTCCTTCGGTTTCGGAGGGATAAACTGTTGTAGTCTCATAAGGCGGTATGAGGGATAACCAATGAATGTATTTGTTACGGGAGGCTCCAGGGGGATTGGACGTGCAATTGTACTCAAAATGGTGGAGGAAGGATATGGGTGTGCCTTTACATATTCGAGCAAGAAAGAAGCAGCAGATGAGACCTTGAACCTTTGTAAGAAGATAGACTCTAAAGCCAATGTCAAGGCATACCGAATGGATCTGAAGAATGTAGCCGAAATAGAAAGTGTTGCAGAAGGGGCAATAGAGGCGTTCGAAAATATTCATGTTGTAGTTAACAATGCGGCAGTTGTGAGAAACAATGCTGCTGCCCTGATGAGCAATGAAGAATGGAAGGATGTGATAGATACCAATCTATCGGGTCCTTTTTTCGTTTGTCGCAGTTTCCTCCTCCATTTTCTCTCCAATAAAATGGGGAGAATTATCAATATATCTTCTTTGGCACAAGGGGGAGCAAGCGGGCAGGCCAACTATGCAGCAAGCAAGGCGGGTCTTCTGGGTTTGACAAAGACCCTTGCACGGGAGTATGGGGCAAAGGGGATTACCTGCAACGTTGTAGTCGTGGGGTATGTAGAAACCGATATGACAGCGAATTACCTCTCTGACAAGCTGAAAAAAATTTGGGTAGAATACTGCCCCATGAAAAGAATAGGAAAGGCTGAGGAGATAGCGGCTATGGTTTACTATCTTACTACCGAGGATGCAAGTTTCATAAACGGTGAGGTCATACATGTATCCGGCGGACTTACCTATATACCATAGATTGAGGAGGTTGTTTTGAGAAGAGTCGGTATAGAGAAGATAAATTTTTACGGCACCTCCCTTTTTCTTGATCAGAGAAAGCTTGCCGTTGCAAGGGGTAAAGACCCCGATATGGTTGTAAATGATTTCTTGATAGAATCTCGTTCGCTAAATCCACCCTATGAAGATACAATCACCATGGGCGCCAATGCAGCCAAACCCATTCTTGAGGATGAAGATAAGGATGCCATAGGGATGCTGATAGTCGGCACGGAGGGTTCTCCTGATTTCGGTAAACCAATAAGCACAAATATCCATGGTGCACTCGGGCTTAATCCGAACGTTAGGAATTATGAGGTTAAACACGCCTGTTACTGCGGAGTGGCTGCTCTTGATACCGCGGTAAACTGGATTGCATCCGGTTTAAATAAAGGGAGAAAGGCTCTGGTTATCTCCAGTGATTTCAGCAGAAAACACTTAAACTTAAAAGAGGAGTTTGTGCTGGGAGGAGCTGCTGCAGCTCTGCTGGTAAGCGAGAAACCGAAAGTCGTCGAGTATGAAATCGAAAAAAAGGGTACCTGGACTACCAATGTGTATGATACATTTCGACCAAGCGCTATCCACGAGGTGGGAAACAACGAGGTAAGTCTGTACAGCTATCTGGATGCGCTTGAAGGCTCATATACGCACTATGTTCGGAATACCGGAGAAGAGATAGATTTTGACAATTACTTTAAATACAACATCTATCACACCCCATTTGCGGGTATGGCCTTTCAGGCTCATCGTACACTGTGCAACCTGTGGAGAAGGAGAAGCAAACAGGAAATAAAGGAAAGCTTTAATCGGAAAGTCTACCCCACCCTTCGTTATTCCCGCAAGGTTGGTAGCACTTACGGAGCAAGCAACTTTGCAGGGTTATGCAGTTTGCTGGTTGAAAATGATGATGTTAAAGCAGGAGACAGAGTTGGCTTTTTCGCTTACGGTTCTGGTGCTATCGGTGAATATTACAGTGGCGTTATCTGCGACGAGGCAAAAGAGACTGTAGAGGCCATGCATATTGACGATGCTTTGCAGAGAAGGAGAGAAGTCACAGTAGATGAGTATGAGATGATAGAAAATATAAGAGAAAGCTATATAGAGAAGCCGGATGTGAAACCGGATTTTTCGATTCTGAATAACTGGTATAAAGAGTTTTATCAAGGAAAGGGATTACTGGTATTGAAAGAAATAAAAAACTTTTACCGCATTTATGAATGGAGTTAGGGTTTGCCGTTGATCCAACAATTTATAGATTCCCAGGTTGCAGTTATCACGCTGGCGGATAGCGAAAGGGGCAATCGTCTAAACACTGCTCTTCTGGAAAAACTCTCTCTGGCTATGGAGAAGTCCATGAAAGACCCCGAGGTACGAGTTATAGTTCTTCGTTCCAATGGGAAAATCTTTTGCAGGGGGATGGATTTAAACCTTCTGCAGGAAGAGGCAGAGTCTTCGGAGAGATTAAGGAGGGCGATTACCCTTTATAGCGATCTTCTCTTCTCTATTTTAACCTCCTCAAAGCCGGTCATGGTTCTTGTTGCTGGAGATGTACAGGCAGGAGGGGTGGGTATTGTTAGTGCCTGTGATATCGTAATCTGCTCTTCGGAAGCAACCTTCGAGCTCAGTGAGGTTCTCTTTGGTATTATTCCTGCAAATGTTCTACCTTTTCTTCTTTCGATAAGGATACCCCTTCAGAAGGCTCGTTATCTTGTTCTCACTGCAAAAAAAATAACTGCGGAGGAGGCCTGTCGTATAGGTCTTGCCGATGAGGTGTTTTCTACTGAGAACTTTGAAAGGGGGGTTAAACAGATCATAAAGGCTCTTCTTCGTTCTTCTCCTCATGCGCTTGCAGAAACTAAAGATTTTACCTTAAGAATTTTAAACAAAGGAGTAGGAGAGGCAAGAAGACTTGCCATAGAGAAACTCTTGAATCTCATCAAGAAAAGAGAGATTATAGAAGCCATATCGGCTTTCAACCGGGGCGAGCTCCCTCCCTGGTTCGGTAAATACAGGCCGATGAGGCCTTTAACAGGGGTTTAAAGTAATTTGGGTTGATGGTATGGGTAAAAGAATAGCTATAGAGGTGGAACATTCGGGGATTGCCTGTCTTAAAATGATCGATCGAGAGGGGAGAAACATTTTTACCGACGATTTTATTCAGGATTTTATACGGGCAATGGATGAAATCGAAAACAAGCACAAACCCAAAGTAATGATACTTCAAGGGCTGGAAGATGTTTTCTGCGGCGGGGCCGAAAAAAAGGGCCTTCTCGATCTATGTGATGGGAAGGTAGTGGTTAAAGATCTGCTTCTTTCCGAGCGAGTTCTTAACACCAACTTCCCGGTAATTGCCGCCATCGAGGGACATGCAGTGGGCGGTGGTCTGGTACTTGCATTGTGTTGCGACATCGTGATTATTGCCAGGGAGAGCAGGTACGGCGCGGTTTTTATGAACATGGGCTTTACTCCGGGAATGGGATGCACAACCCTGCTCCCATATATAATGGGTCCCTTTATAGCCAATGAAATGATGTTTACAGGAAAGCGTTTCAGGGGGAGTGAACTGGAGGAGAAGGGTACGAATATCAATTATATATTACCCAGGAAAGAAGTTATTCCGAAAGCCAGGGATATAGCTTTACAGATTAGTGAGAAGAATGTAAAATCGCTCTATCTTCTTAAGTATGTATTGAGTGCTGAGAAGAAAAAGCTTTTAATAGATGCCAGGGTTCAGGAAGATATGATGCACAGAATAAGTTTCGGATTTCCGGAGACAAAAAATACTATAGAGGAGTTTTATGCCGATTAGTATAGATTACAGGGATAGGGTTGTTCTTGTAACAGGCGGCACAAAGGGGATAGGCCTGGCTACAGCGTTGGAGTTTGGCCGGGCGGGCGCCAGGCTTTATATCACCTACAAGTGGGGTTCTGCAGATACAGAAGAGCTATTCGACGCTTTCCGGGAGGCAGGAGCGGAGAAGCCGGTGCTTATACAGGCCGATGCTTCCGTATCGGAAGATACAGATACTCTTATGGAGGAGATCGGTAAGCTCGAGAATAGTATTGACGTTTATATAAACAATGTGGGTTTTGCATTAAGAACCGAAACAATCGAGGATTATAAAAAGAGATCCCTCTTTAAAACCCTTGAATACAGTACCTGGCCCATAGTTGAATATAGCAGAAAGATAAAAGAGAGGTTCGGAAAGTATCCGAAATATATTGTGGGGATATCCAGCAACGGGCCGGATCATTTTTACAGGGGTTACGATTTTGTGGCTGCCTCAAAGGCTCTTCTGGAGTTTTTTTCCAGATACCTTTCCGTGCACTTGTTTGAGGAAGGCTCCAGGGTAAATGTGCTTCGGTTCGGAATGGTAAGAACCGAATCTTTCGAGGCAATTTTTGGCAGTGAGTTTTTCGACTTTTTAAAAGATCAGGGTGTAACCGAGAAGATGATTCTTTCACCGGAAGATTGTGGAAGGGCGGTGCTTGCTCTCTGCAGTGGTCTCATGGATGCTGTAAACGGACAGATAATAAATGTTGATTATGGGCTACCTTTTATGGATAATTCTATGATAAGGTATCTACAATTCAAGAAGAAATAATCCGATACCGGATTGGTGATCCGGCTATTATAAAATAAAACTTTAGTAGCAAGGAGTGAAAAATGACAAAAGAGGAAGTCATCCAGATAATCAAGAAAAACATTGTAGAAAATCTCGATGATATAAGCGAAGAAGAAATCGATCCGAAAAAATCAATGAGAGACTACGGGGCAAACAGTCTGGATATGATAGAAGTTGTTTCCAGTTCCATGCGAGAGATGAACATCAAAGTCCCCCGTTCGGAGCTTTCGGATATCAACAATATAGACGAGCTCGCCGATAAGTTTATGGAATATGTCTGATATTTTAAACTACAGTCTGGCGGATTTTTTCTACAACGATAATCCCGATATACTCTCACCTCCCGATGATTTTATGCAGTGGATAAATCATCCAAGGGTAAAGCACAGTTTTACCTTCTTCGAACAGCAGTTGCTAGCCGCCCCACGCATCTCAACCGAAATCTTAAGCAACATAGATAACAAAAAGCGGAAGATCATCAATCTCACATCCTACAACTACCTGGGGCTATCTTCTCATCCGGAGGTCATTCAAGCTGCAAAAGAAGCACTGGATAAATACGGGCTTGGCGCCTCCGGTGCCCCGCTGCTATCCGGTACTTACGACCTACATGTAAAGCTCACCAGGATGATGGCGGAGTTTAAACAAAAGGAGGACTGTCTTATCTACTCCTCCGGTTTTGGCGGAAACCTGGGTGCCATACAGGGGATTATGCGTAAGGGTGATGTGCTCATTCTGGATGAGAAATGCCACAAGAGTCTTGTGGACGGGGGTACTCTGGCTCAGGTAAAGATGCGATTCTTCGAGCACAACAAACCGGAATCACTGGCTTCGATGCTTGAGAAGAGTAAGGGAGCCAGAACCATGGTGGCCATTGAGGGGGTTTACTCCATGGACGGCGATCTGGTAAAGCTACCCGAAATAGCAGAGGTTTGCGAGCAGTACAGGGCTCCTATCTATATAGATGAGGCTCATTCTACTCTCATGTTCGGCGAAAACGGAAGAGGTGTGGCGGAGCACTTTGGGCTGGAGGGCAAGATAGGAGTATCTTTCGGTACTTTCAGCAAGTCCTTTGGAGGGGTTGGGGGGTTCGTATGTGCGAATGCAGAGATTATTCGCTATCTTAAAGGATACTCATCCCCCTGGAATTTCTCCTGTGCCCCTTCTCCACCGGTTGTAGGTGGGCTGATAAAGGCTTTAGAGGTGGCAACGAGGGACTCCACTTTAAGAGACAGGCTCTGGGAGAACACTGCATATCTAAAAAAGGGAATCCAGGCCATGAATCTGGACATCGGGGAGACCGAGTCGCAGATAATTCCCATTATAATCGGCTCTTCCGGAGAGAAGCTCATGCACTTTGCAGCGGAGATTCAGAAGCGCGGGCTTTTTCTCCAGCCTGTAGACTTTCCTGCAGTACCTGCAAATGCCAGAAGATTCAGGATTTCCGTGTCGGCCCAGTTGACCAGGGAGGAGATGGATAGGTCCTTAAACATTATCGAGGATGTGATAGCCAGGGGATTAAAAGGCGAGGCTCTTGAAATTTGACATGATACCAAACTTCTTTATGCTATGTACAGTCGAGATTTTGTTTTTTTACTTAAATTTTTAAACGCGAAAAAACAAAAACTACCGAAACCCATAGCACATCGCTTTTCGGCCTTTCAGTTGCGATCGAAGATCGCGATATGGGTGACACTATTGTAATAATATGGAATACGAATCACTTCTTAAAAAACACAGAAAGAAACCAATTCTTCCCCTGGAAAATTTCCCCCGGAACCTCGACCTCCGGAACGAAGATATAAAGAGGCTAATACCTCACAGAGAACCACTCCTTTTTCTGGACAGAATAACCGGTATTTCTCTGGAGGAAGAGCTGATAACCGGTATGCGCTATATGCGGAAGGAAGACCCCGTTTTTAAAGGGCATTTCCCCGATTACCCCGTATATCCTGGTTCATTTCAGATAGAGATGATCGGCCAGTTGGGGTTGTGTCTCACATATTTTATCACCAAAAATACCGAAGTACTTGAAGATGATGCCAGGCCTGTAGCGGTCAGGGCTACCAGGGTTATAGGGGCTGTCTTTATGGAACCACTACTTCCTGATAAAGAGGTGCTTCTGATTGCAAAGAGCCTGGACCGGGATGGTTTTTTTGCCAGAATGATAGGCCAGGCAATCGTAGATGGGAAGATTACATGTGTTACCATAGGGGAGGTTTATTTCCCCGACCTATCCGCTTAAGCCCTGGGCTTATCCAGGTTTACTATCAACCTTCCGGATTTAAAAAGGCTTACTCTGCCTGTTGACTGTGAAACCGCAACGGAGAGAGCCCTGGTATAGGCGGTTATATTTGCTGCTGCTGCGTGGCGGGCTCCCAGACCTGAAGGCAGTTCCGCTATTGCCTTCGGAAACCTCAGGTAAGCACCCGCAGCTTCGATGACTCCATCCCCCCTTACGAGAAAGGCACCGTCGAGTGTGGAAAACTCCTTCACCGTCTCCTCGAGGCTTGGATCGAGTATGCTTTTCTCGTCATCCTTGTATCCTTTAAAAGGGTTTATTATTAGCTGATGGCTCATCTGTCGTACATTTTCATAATCTCCAAGAACAAAAAAAGCTCCTGTTGGCTTGCCTTCTCTTCCTTCCAGAGAAATGGCAGTGGCAAGGTGAAGAACCTTCTCCAGTACCGGTGGTTTCACATCACCCAGAAGGCTTGTGGGATGAGCGGGGAGAAAGATGGGGATCTCCCGGGAGACATCTATAACCATCAGGTTATCCATTACGGCCGGGTCGGGAGTACCGAAAAGGCAGACCACCCGGTCATTACGACGGATTAGACCCTGGGAAAGGGCGAACAAAATTATCATACTTACCTGGTTTGTTCGGTTCAGGGCAGGGAAAGGTATCCTCAAGAAACTGTGTGCAGTGTTAATTTCACGTAACTCCGGATATTCTCTCTGGGCAATAAGAATTAAAGGAATCGGGGATCTAAGTTCTGCGATCTGTTTTATATCTGCCATGGCGTCGACATAGAGTATAATTGCGTTTGCATCCAGCTCTGAGGCAAGTTTCACGGCGTGGGACAGAAGCCTGCCGGATATATCGATTAACAGCCCTCTCTGGGATTCACGAATCAGGCGATTACGGTTAAGTATTATTTCATAGATTTCATTTTCTGTACCCGCGGAGAGAATCATCTCCTTTATCTGTTCCATCTTTATGGTCCGGGCTACCTCAGCCAGTAACATGATATGATGGTCTGGTTCACCCGAATCACCCAGGATCAGAATCATAAGATTGACAGGATTTTGATCGGTAGATTCGTATTCCACCCCTTCCTTGCTTCTTCCAATGGCAACATAAAATCCTCCCAAATCGGGAATACGTCCATGGGGAATGGCAATTCCCGTTGCTATCCAAGAACTTACCTGCTTCTCCCTCTCCCACACGATTTGAAAGACTTCTTCGGGATCCACATTGGGAATAGTCTTACAGGCAGATTGGATCAATTCCCGTATTGCCGGTAATTTCTTTGTGTTTTTAAGAAAAAAGATACGATCGGGAGATATATATTCTACAATGTCCATCGAGTAATTATATTCCGGGATATAATTCTATTCAATCTCCGGCAGATCGGAGGACTTTTAAGAGGATTAGTCTAGGCAGAAAAAAGTGACTGTGAACAGACTTACTTGAGATAAGTATCATTCCCATCTGGCTATGAGTAGTTCTTTAAGGGCTTTCTTGAAAAAGGCGTGCGTACTCCCGAAAATCTCCCCGTGAATGGGTTCGTTTAAGAGTTCCACTTCCAGTGTATTCCTGCTATAGGAGGGGACTGCCTTTAGAAATGACCTTAGAAAAAAATCGAAAAGCCCCTTGTTTTGGAAAAAAGGCCCGTAGAGGATAATTTTATCCGGGAAAAATATCTGGTTAATATTGGCGAGACCCAGAATAACGAAACTCAATGCCCGGTGTAACAGAGGAATGGTCTCTATCGACCTTTTGATTGATTGTGCACTGTTTATGTACCTTGCAAACTCCACCTCCTCTTCCGGTGCATCCGGATAAAAACTGCGTATCTGGGGCAGAATTGCCCACAGTGCGGCTTCTGTTTCCAGACATCCGTAAGAGCCACAACTGCATTTTTTAAGCTGCAAGGCGGGATTTTCGGCATAATTAACCCTGCAGTGCCCGATTTCTCCGAATCTGCCGATATTCGACTTAAGAACGGTACCGTTATGGGCATAGGCAGAACCGATACCGAATCCCCAGTGAAACAGCAGAATTCCCCCTTGTCGATATCCCCCCCTTTTAAGAAGGAGATACTCCAGCTCCGCATCAAGTCCGCGGTGCAGAGAAACTTCTGTTCCTGTAAAGAGGGGAAGCTTTGCAAGGGAGAGATTGGAGAGTGAAGGCCATCGGGCAGCTGATATCCATCTCATCTCTCGTGTATTTACGGTTCCGGGCAGAGAGACTCCTGCACCGAGAAGCTCGGAACCTTCTGGTTTGCAGGGAGCTAAATAATCGGTAATGGTTTTGATGCTTTGAAAAATTTTATCATTATCACTGTGTTCATCCAGATAGAAAGCTCTCTCGGAGAGAATCTCTTCTCCCAGATTTATCATCACTCCTTTCATTTCCCTTGAAACTACATAAATTGCAATGGCGACAAACCTGTTCAGGTTTGGTAGAAGAATATTTTCCGGCCTTCCCTTTCTTCCGACGTTTTTCCTTTCTCCCTCAATGAGAATACGATCCTCGAGGAGCTCATACACAACCCTGGATATGGTGGTGGGTCTTATTGTAAGTTTCTCGGCCAGGCTCTTGCGTGTAGAGGCTGTGCCGGAAAATACCGAATGAAATATGAGAGCCTTCTCTCTGTCCTTGATCCGGTGACGGTTCCCTTCGTGTATATTTGCAATATCTGAAAGCATGTTCTGTATTGACCTTTCGGCAAAAATATAATAACATAAGGTGTTATTAAATATTTTAGACCTGTTGGTGGTGTAAAGTCAACTGAACCCGGAGGCAAATATGGGAAACAGAATCGATATTACAATTATTGGCGGGGGGATGATAACGGCAGACCTCATTCTTCCTTCTGTTTATCATCTTCAGAGAATGGGCATTGTAGGAGACATTCGGGTTTGTGCCCTGAACAGCGCTCCCCTCAAAGAGCTTAAAGATAACAGAGAGATCAGTATGGCATTCCCCGGACAGGATTTTCTTCCACATCCCTCTGTTAACGAACCGTCATCGAGAAACTTTCCGGAGCTGTACAAAGATGTGCTTGCAGAGATGAAACCTCGCCAGTGTGTGATAGTTGCTGTACCCGATCCGCTTCACTACGGAATGGTGGTGGATGCACTGGAGGCTGATCAACATGTATTATGTGTAAAACCCCTGGTATTAAAATATTCCCATTCAGAAGAGATTAAGAAAAAGGCGTTCGACCGCGGGCTCTTTGTGGGTGTGGAGTATCATAAGAGATTCGACAGAAGGTCTCTCCTGGCCAGAAAACACTATTTAGAAGGAGATTTTGGAGAGTTTAAGATGGGAGAGGCCAAAATGATAGAGCCCTACTACTACCGTTTCTCCAATTTTCAGAACTGGTTTACCTGTGACCAGACAGACCCGTTCGTTTACGTGGGATGCCATTATGTAGATCTGGTCTACTTTATAACCGGTGTTAAACCGGTGGAAGTCTCTGTTGCAGGCGTAAAAGGAAAGTTCCCCAACGGCAAAGAGGGATACATGTGGGCAAATGGACGAATACGATACGAAAACGGTGCACTCCTTACCGTAACGGATGGGCTTGGGTATCCCGATGAGGGTGCGGGTAGCAACGAGCAGTGTCTTACGCTCTTCTGTGAAGGAGAGGGTAAGAGCGGAATGATCAAACACAACGATCAATTCCGGGGGGTAACCCACAGTTATCTGGAAGGGATAGGAACTGCAGGGTCTCACTTCAACTATATAAATCCGGATTTTTTCAGGTTGGTCCCATGGGAGGGGGACGGATTTAAACCCATAGGATACGGATTTGACTCTATCGAGGCAAATATCGGCTCCATGTACAGAATGGAGCAGGAGGTTTCCGGGCTTGATGATGAGAGCTCGCTTAAAAGGCGACAGGAGATTATCGCTAAAATCGATAATAAAGGTATTATCGCCACTCCTGCCAACAGCTACATTAACGAGCTGGTGGTAGAAGCAGCACGTATATCCATAGAAAAGGATGGCCGTCCGGTCGGAATCGTTTATGGAGATACACCACATGTTGAATTGGAAGGAGGAAAATAGAATGGCTAAGTACAATCTCGAACCGGTGGAAGTAGCACATGTAAAAACAAAATACCGTATAATAAAAACAAAACTTCCCGTACCGGAATCACTACCGATATTCAGGGATCTGGAGAAATCCGAACCCAGGTCAATGATGGGACAACCTCCCGTTATATGGGACAAGGCGGAGGGATTCTGTGTATGGGATAAATGGGGAAACCGCTGGATAGACTGGTCGTCGGGGGTGTTGATAGCCAACGCCGGTCACGGGAGAAAGGAGATAGTAGATGCTATCAAGCAGGCCATTAGAAAACCTCTTCTTTCCACGTATGTGTTTGCCCATGAAAAGAGGAGAGAGCTTACTCTGGCTCTCAAGCAGCTTGCACCCGAACCCGGTAATTACAGGGTTTTTCTGCTTACAACCGGAAGTGAAGCCATAGAGAACAGTCTGAAACTGGCCAGAACATACGCCCTGGAGAAATACGGGCCGAAGAGGAAGTATGTTGTATCCTTTCAAAATGCCTTTCACGGTCGTACCATGGGGTCTCAACTGGCGGGCGGTATTGAGAGTCTTAAAAAGTGGCTGGTGGATGAGGGGAGAAACTTCGTTCAGGTGCCTTTCCCGGACGGTTTTAAGAATGAAGATACCTCCTTCGAGCTTTTTGAGAGGAGCCTTAAAGAGAAAAAGGTTAAACCCGGTGAGATAGCCTGTGTTATAACGGAATCATACCAGGGTGTAGGTCCCGATTTTCTTCCCTTTGATTATGCAAAAAAACTGGAGAGGTTTTGCAGAGAAAACGATATTCTAACAATATTTGACGAGATACAGGCAGGATTCGGCAGAACGGGGAAAATGTTCTGTTTTGAACACTACGATGTTAAACCGGATTTAATAGTCTGCGGTAAGGGTATATCATCATCCCTGCCTATCTCTGCGGTAATAGGGCGGAAGGAGATAATGGATCTATATCCCCCCGGTTCCATGACCTCCACCCACTCAGCAAGTCCTCTGCCCGTAATAGCTGCTATAGAAAATCTTAAAATCATAAAAGAAAAAAATCTCACCGAAAACGCCGGAAAAATGGGGGAGATTCTCATACCTGAGCTGCACAGAATCAGGAACAAGTATCCCCATGTCCTCGGTTGTGTACAGGGCAGGGGACTGGTAGCAGGTATTCAGGTCGTTAAGAAGGGAACGAAGGAGCCCGACCCCGATACAGCTTTAATGATAAATGAGAGATGCTTCCATAAAGGGGTTTTAATGTTTGCACCGGTCGGGGTTGGCGGAGAGTGTATCAAAATAGCTCCGCCGCTTGTAATAACAGAGGAAGCTCTTAAGGAGTCCCTGGGTGTGCTGGAAGAGGCATGTGATGAGGTGTTAAAAGGAGAGTAAGCCTTTATGCAGGTAGAACTTAGACCTTTCAAGCGGGAAGATTTTTCCAGACTGATCGGGTGGATAGATTCGGCCGAACTGCTTATGAGGTGGGCCGGTCCTATTTTCACCTTTCCGTTGACAGAAGGACAACTCGGGAAATACCTTGAAGGGTCTCTCTCAAACCCTCCCTTGAGAAAGATTTTCAAAGCTGTTGTTTACCCCCAGGGAGAAGTTCTTGGACATGTTGAGTTAAACAACATAGACCTGAGCAATCGATCGGCCACCCTTTCCAGAGTACTTGTGGGACCTCCTGCGTGGAGGGGTAAAGGGGTGGGTACACTCATGGTAAAGAAAATATTAAAAGTGGGTTTTGAGGAGCTGGGTTTACATCGGATAGATCTTCTCGTTTTTGACTACAATAACCCGGCCATATCCTGTTACAAAAAGGCAGGATTTACAATGGAGGGTCTTCTCCGGGATGCGCGTAGATTTGAGGAGGGATACTTAAGCCCTTACATAATGAGTATGCTGGAAGAGGAGTGGTACAGCCATTTTTCCCGATAAAAATCGGTGTATAAACCCTCCGATATTACTTATGCTGAAGGAAAAACCAGTTTCTGCTCCGACCACCTGTCCACTCCCAATTCTCCCAGGATGAACCAGATGTTCCTTAAATGAGAGTTTGTGTGATTTATCACCCTGTAACATCCAAGGACGATGCTTTCCTCGCCGTGGAGTTTGTTATCAAGATCCTCATCTTTAAGTTTTTTCATCTCTTCGATGATGGAAGAGAGCACTTTATCGATTCTCTTTCTCAGCGTATCGATGGTCGGATATTTTGCCTCAGGATCGGGAGGCTGGATAGGACGAGCGGTTATGAACAGATCGTGTTGAAGGCAGTATTTACCGGTTAGACTTTTATAGAGCCACTTATCGTAGTTCTCACAGCAATGCTGTACTATCCATGCGATGGGCCAGTGTCCCTTCGGAGAAAACCTGCCTATCGTGTCATCATCCAGCCCCTCTAGTGCATCGAGAAACTCTCTCTTAATCTCTTCGAGCTCCGCCATAATGTAGGATTTAAGAGTCATCGAGCCTCCGTTTTCAAGGTTCTCTTTGCAAACAGGGGCAAGCCTTTAATCAGGCCTGCCCTGCTAATTTTTTAGATATTATTACCGGAAATGAAAGCTTTTTCAATGTATATATCCGCTGATGATAAATTGGTCAAGGTATCCCTCGCCATTACAAAAGACTTCCATCCGTGCAGGATCCGGAACACCGGACGCTACTCAATTGGTTTGGGCAGATACTTAAGCTCTGCAGTTTTTATAGTTGCGCCATCGAAATAGAGGATTGACATCGGTAAGTTAACAGGACGATGGGTTTTCGGATCGATATTGATGGTTCCTATTGTGCCTTCGAACTGTCGTGTCGCCTCCATGGCATCACGTACTTTCTGTGGATCTGTCGATTGAGCATTTCTTATAGCTTCGATGATAAACCCCACATCGTCATACCCGGAAAAGGAGTGCAGCCTCGGCTCCTCACCCCACTCTTTTTTGTATGTATCGAAAAACCATTTAAGAGAAGGATCGTCCATGGATATATTGTTGGGAAAGTAGGAACCGTCTGCTGCTGCTCCGGCTACCTCATCCATGGGTTTGTACCAGGAATTATTGCCGAGGAAAGTTGTCTCGAGACCGAGCTCCCTGGCCTGCTTTACAGCATTGGCGTTCTGGGTAACGTAGTTGGGGATAAAGAGACCGTCAGGCCCTAAGGATTTAATTTTTGTTAATTGAGCCTTATAGTCCATATCTCCAGCCTGAAAGGTAAAAGAGCCAAGCATTTGTTTTCCTCTCTTCTTAACATAGTATTCGAATCCCTTTGCCAGATAGACTGCGTACGCATTCCCCTCGTCGTAGAGCATGGCAAAAGTATTCATGCCAAGCTCATCGATGGCATATCCCGCTATTACCGCTGCCTGCTGGAAAGCGGAGGGTTGCAGGAGAAAGAAATAGGGGTTGGGCGGAATATCCTTCTCGGGATTATCGGGATCGAATCCGGGAGTGGTTGCTCTCTCATCCATGGCTCTGGAGACTACTGGAACCTTCATTTGTGCTGCTACAGGAGAGACTGCAAGGGCTGTATTGGAAATAAGTGAGCCGTACACGGCACAGACTTTATCTTCCTGGACAAGCCGTGTATACGCTTTTACAGCTTCGGTGGGGCTCATTTTACAATCGTAGACTACAAGCTCGATCTTTCGACCCATAATCCCACCCTTCTCATTCTCTTCTTTTACTCGAAGTTTTGCTCCCTTCTCTGCATCGGTACCCCATTGTGCCGTTCCTGCACTAAGGTCTGCATACATCCCGATTTTTATCGGCCCTGCTTCCTCTTTCGTTCCTTCGGCAAAGACCATTCCTGCCGAAAGAAGAATAATTGCCAGTGAAAGCATCAGGTAAAAAAATCTTTTCATAAAAACCTCCTGATTGATTTTTTTTAAAGTTTATATCACGGATGAATTAAAATCAAGTTTTATTAACAACAACTGCGTTTCGATTATCGGAACTGTAAGGAATACCCTTGATTGACACTTTTGGTAACGTCGTTTATACTGTTTTAACTGCACATGAATTTAAATATCTTTTTCCAGCAGTTGATAAACGGTATCTCTCTTGGGGGAGTCTATGCCCTGATGGCAGTAGGCTTCGGTATCATTTTTAACGTCTTAAAGTTCTCCAACTTCTCTCACGGAGGAGTGGTGGCTATCTGTGCCTACCTCGGTTACTTTTTAGCTACCAGGGTAGCAGGCAGCCTCTGGATAACTCTTCTTGCAACAACTCTTCTGGGTGGCGTGGTTGGTGTTCTGGTAGAGAAGCTTGTTTTCAGACCTATTAGAATCAAGGGCAGGCCTCTAACCTATTTTTTTGTTAACTCAATCACCGTAGCCATGCTCGTACAGCAGTTCTTCTCTGCTTTATGGGGATACGATTATTACCCCTATCCGGAGTTTATAAAAAAAACCGCCCTTCATATCGGCAGACTGGTGGTTTCAAAGACCTATCTGATGATGCTTTTTATTTCAGCACTTGTGCTCCTGGGGCTGACACTTTTCTTAAGAAAGACCAAACAGGGGATTGCCATCAGAGCGGCTTCTTCGGATATCTGGACTCCTTCACTCATGGGAATAAATACAGATTTTATAATTTCTATTACTTTTTTCATTGCAGGAGTGCTCGCCGGAATAACAGGCTATTTTCTCGGTATGACCTATACGGTAACACCCTTTATTGGAAGTTTTATATTAAAGGGGATAATTGCAGCCATTGTAGGCGGAATGGGTAGTCTTACAGGAGGTGGCATTGCAGGTGTACTGCTCGGGGTAGTGGAATCTCTGCTTATTGCAGAGCTCGGAGCTGCCGTTACACCAATTGTTATCTATGCAGGTATAATAATTCTCCTTCTCGTTCGTCCGCAGGGTATTGCAGGAAAATTATACACTATAAAGGCATAAGGTTTTAGCATGGCTTTTTATGCAAAAGTAGCAGAGGTAACCCTGCTTTACTCAATTTTTGTTATGGGAATATACCTTATGACCGGGCTAACCGGTCTCTTCTCTCTCGGTCAGGGTGCATTTATCTCGCTTGGCGCATATACTGCTTCGATTACCTACCTCCGTTTCGGTTTCCCCTTTCCACTGGCAACTCTTCTGGCGGTACTCATGGGAGTGGTGGGAGGTATTATAGTAGGGCTGCCTACTCTCAAATTGAGACGGGATTACTTCCTGCTGGTTACCTTTGGGTTCAGCGAAATGGTGAGGGCTCTTCTCCTCTGGACGGCTCAACTGACAGGTGGTGCTCTCGGGGTGGCTGGTATGCCTAAACTGGTGGGCCTGCCCATGATTGCTGTTTCCATGGTAATCATTGTTTTCCTGATCGGCAATTTAAAAGGCGGCCGTTTCGGAAGGAACTGTATCGCCATTCGGGATGATGAACTTGCCGCTCAGTCAATGGGAGTAAACGTGTACGGGCACAAGATGAAGGTGTTTGTTCTTGCCTCTGTAATATGCTCATACGGAGGAGCCCTCTATGCCTTTAATATAATGTTTATAGAACCTAACCTTTTCGACTGGCTCGAGTCTGCAAAGCTTATAGTTATCGTGTTTGTAGGTGGATTAAACAGCCTCTCCGGAGTTTTTTTAACTTCTATTTTATATTATACTTTCGGCGAGGTTTTCAGGTTTGCAAGCGTGTGGCGAGATGTGATACTTGCCCTTCTTGTGATCGTAATAGTCATTTTCCGACACAGAGGTCTTTTCGGAAATTGGGAATTATCCTTACGATGGTTGGGAATCCTGCCATCTTTCCACACCGCACCGCGTAAGGGGAAGGATTGAAGATGGCTCTTCTTGAAGTGGATTCCATTTCCAAGAGCTTCGGAGGAGTAGCCGCGGTTAAGGACTTCTCCATGGTGCAGGGAAGAGAGGAGATTTCGGGGATAATAGGCCCGAATGGTGCCGGTAAAACCACGGCCTTCAATTTAATTACAGGGGTGCAACCACTCGATTCCGGGCGTATTTTCTTTGATGGAACCGAGATAACAAGCCTGCCCTCACACTGTATAACGAGGCTTGGCATCGCCAGGACCTTCCAGAACATCCGCCTTTTTCACAATTTAAATGTACTGGAAAACCTTATGATGGCTGGAGGCACCAGGCTCTCGTACAGTACATGGGAGGAGATGTTTAGATTGCCACGGGTGGTCTCTCAGGAGAAAAGGTTAGAAAAGATAGCCCGTTCTTACCTTTCATACTTTCACCTTGAGAAATACTCAATGCAACGCCCCGATAGTCTTCCCTATGGGCTTCAGAGGAGGCTTGAGCTGGCAAGAGCACTCATGCTCGAACCTTCCCTTCTTCTTCTCGATGAGCCTGCTGCGGGGCTAAACCCCAGAGAAATTCACAACTTGATAGAACTGATATATAAAATAAAAGAAGAGAAGAGACTTTCGATTATAATTGTAGAACATCACATGGAACTGGTTATGAATATTTGCAGTAAAATTCATGTGCTCGATTTCGGGCTGAAAATTGCAGAGGGAAAACCGGAAGAGATAAAGAAAAATCCGGAGGTACTTCAGGCATACCTTGGTGAAGAGGTTTAGCGGCCATGCTTGTGGTTGAGAACCTCACTGTCTGCTACGGTGGAATCACCGCCCTGGATAATGTTTCCATAACCATCCCTGACGGAAAGATTGTAGGGCTGGTTGGAGCCAACGGTGCGGGTAAATCCACAACAATAAACACCATAAGCGGTATGGTAATCCCTTCCGGAGGCAATGTAAAACTGGATGGTGAGAGTCTTCTTATTCCCCCACAAGAAATAGTAAAGAAAGGCATAGTCCAGGTACCGGAGGGCAGGAGGATTTTCCCTTCCATAACGGTACAGGAGAACCTGATTCTGGGAGCATATACATTAAAGGGGGGAGAGAAGGTCGAAGAAAATATGCAACGCATGTTCGAACTTTTCCCGGTTCTCGGAGAGAGAAAAAATCAGGACGGAGGCACCCTCTCCGGAGGGGAACAACAGATGCTTGCCATAGCAAGGGCTCTCATGTCCGATCCCAGGATTCTCCTGCTGGATGAACCTTCTCTGGGTCTGGCTCCCAAACTCGTACTCGAAATTTTCAATATGATACAAGAACTCAACAATCGAGGTCTAACGATTCTTCTTGTAGAGCAGAATGCTCAGAAAGCCCTCAACATTTCCGATTATGCTTATGTGCTGGAAACAGGAAGGATAGTTGCGGAGGGTGAGGGGAAGAGAATCGCCGAAGATCCCATAGTAAAAAAGGCCTATCTCGGAATTGAGGAGTAATTATGCTTTCAGATCATGACAGAGAACTTATAGATAATGCCGCGAAAAGCCTGCTGGAAAACCCCGGTGTAAGGGTAGAGGATGAGCAGTTGGTTTCCGCCCTCCTTTCACGCGGGGCAAAACCGGGAGGAGGTCCCATGGATGTACGTTTCCCCCGAGCAATGGTGGAAGAGTACCTGGGAATGGCACCGGAGAGCTTCCCCATTGCGGACAGGAGGGGGAATATATGGACCGTAACTCCGGAGGGTGGACCCCTTTTCTGGACGGGAGCAGCGCTCTTTTACTCGGACAGAGAGGGATTCCGCCACATAAAAACAAAGGATTTAGGGAATTTTGCAAAAGTCATCGATTCTCTTTCTGAGGTCGATGCGGTTGTAGGAACCAGCCTGGAGGATGTGAAACCTTCCCACAGGGATTTTGTGGGCTTGAGGATTATGGCGGAAAACACCTCCAAACATTTAAGAACCCTCTCCTTCACACCAAAAGGCGGGGAGGCCATGGTTGAGATGGGAAAGGTACTTGCAGGGGAGAGAAACTTGAGGGATTATCCTGTTTTCAGTGTTGGTTTCACCGCACACGGCCCATTGAGATGGACTTCTCTGGCTCTGGGACTTTTCAAGGCAACTGCGGGTCATGGGGTTCCCTGTACGGTAAACGGAGAGCCCATGTCAGGTGCAACCGCACCTGTTACAGTGGCGGGTACCGTAACCGTAGGAACGGCAGAGATTTTAAGCGGCATAGTGATAAATCAGGTAATGGAGCAGGGAAGGCCATGTTTCTTCAATCTGGGGTTTGCCCATGTGATGGATATGCGTTCGGGCTTCGCAGTAACGGGAGGACCGGAGAACATAATGCTGGCTGTAGCAGGTGCGGAAATGGCCAGGTATTACCACCTGCCCTCTGTATCATGGATGTGCACGGACTCGCTTCATTTTGACAGTCAGAATGCCCTGGAGAAAGCGATGGCGGCGTTGGCCCATGCCCAGGCTAAGGTCAGTGTTATATGGGGAGTGGGACAGCTCGAATCGGAGAAGACCATCTCTCCCGTACAGGCGGTTATAGATAATGAAATAGTCGGGATGACAAGGAAGTATCTACTCGGCTTTGAGGTAAACGATGAAACCATCTCCCTGGATGAGATACGCAAAGTTGGAATTACAGGCGATTACCTTCAATCGGAGAAAACATTTAAGTATTTTCGGGGAAGCGTTTTTGAACCACGATTCCTGGTACGAAAGCAGAGATCATCAGCTGGAGAGAGGGATACACTCAAGCACAGGGCTGTCGATTATGTAGATAATATTATCGCAGAAGAAAAAGAGCCCATTCTTTCAGAAGAGCAGAAAAGGGAGCTTAAACGGATAGAGAATAAATACAGAGAACTTATTCCTTAACCGGAGGATAAAATAGATGACACAGGCAGTGGATTTATCGGTTAAAATGGGTAACCTTACTCTAAGGAATCCTTTCATCGTAGGAGCAGGCCCCACGATGAAGAACCTGGAACAGATTCGAAAGGCAGAAGATAATGGATGGGGGGGAGCATCCATAAAGCTTGCCATTGATCCTGCTCCTTACATCAATCTACCTCCGAGGTACAGATGGCTGAGACGTCAGAAGATTCACATTTTTACCGCAGAAACCCGACTTACGGCCGATCAATCCCTGAAGCTTCTGGAGCAGGCACGGAAAGTAGCCAAAGAGATGGTAATTTTCCCCACCATAACCTACGACGGAGAGGAGCATGAGGGATGGGCAGTGCTTGCGAAGAGGTTCGAAGATGCCGGTGCCCAGGCCATAGAGCTTAACATGTGCTGTCCGAATATGTCCTTTAATCTTACCACTACCGGGGAGCCTTCTACAAAGGCTACGGGTGCCACTCTGGGGTCCGACCTCAAACAGCTACCCGGGGTGGTAAAGCTTATTGTGGATGCGGTAAATATCCCCATTATAGTCAAGCTAACTCCCGAGGGTGGTAAAATAGCACAGGCGGCCTACGCTTCCATACAGGCCGGAGCAGCAGCGGTGGGAAGCACTGCAAACAGGCTTGGAATACCGGATATCGATATATATGAGCCCATGAAATCTATCTACAGGTTGCAGGATCAGATTACCCTTGGCTGTCTTTCTGGCCCGTGGATAAGGCCGCTGGCATTAAGAGATACTTACGAGATGCGCTATTATCTGGGTAAAGAACCCTTTGTAATCGGCTCCGGTGGAGTTACGGATCTGCAGAGTGCTGTCCGGCAGATAATGGTTGGAGCCGATGCGATCTGGATCTGTACAGAGACAATAATCAGGGGATTCGACTGGATGCCTTCACTATTGGAGGAGCTAGAAAAATATATGCAGGAGATGGGGTACAGAAAGATAGGAGATTTCAGAGATTTGCTTCTAAAAAATATTGCCTCTGCCGCTGAATTGAGGATCCACGAAGGATACGCGGTAGTGGAGAAGGAGCGGTGCAATGCCTGTGGGTTGTGCTGGAATATCGGCCACTGTAGTGCCATAACCCATCCTGGAGATACGACTACTGTAATTGATCCGGATGAATGCACCGGCTGCTCTACCTGTATTGACTTATGTGTTCGAGGTGCTATTACAATGGTTAAGAAGTAAATGATTGGAGGAGGAGAGTCGTGGCTTTAAAAATAAATGTTGGCATAATTGGAGCTAAGTTTGCAGGAGAGTTTCACGGAGAGTGTCTTAAAGAGATAGACGATGCGGAAGTTATCGCCGTTTCCAGCAGAAACGAGCAGGTTCTGGAGAGTTTCCAGGAAAGATTCAGAATTCCCAAGGGGTATACCGACTACAGGAGCATGCTGGAGGATCCCGATATCGATGTTGTGGATATCTGCCTTCCAAATTATATGCATACCGAAGTAGCCGTTGAAGCCATGAAGGCAGGGAAGCATGTTATATGTGAGAAGCCATTTGCTGTAACCATAGAAGATGGTAAAAGAGTCGTGGAAACTCAAAAAACAACCGGCAGGATGTTCTTCTATGCAGAAGACTGGATTTTTGCCCCTGCTCTGGTAAGGGCTAAAGAAATAATCGCAGAAGGAGGGATCGGGGAGCCACTCTACTATCGGGGTAAAGAGTGCCACAGTGGCTCCCATTCCATCTATGCGCAGAAATTAAAATACTGCGGCGGCGGGGCCATGATACACCTGGCAGTACATCCTATCGGCTTTTTTTACTCTCTTCTGGGAATGCCCGAAAAAATAATGGGAAGGTGTTCCGATGGAGGCGAGAATAATCTTTTACACAAAAACTTTGAAGGAGAAGACTGGGGGATAGGGATCCTTACCTATAAAAACGGAGTAAAAGTATCGGTGGAAGGAAACTACATTACCACAGGTGGAATGGACAGCTTTGTAGAGATATACGGTTCAGAAGGACTTTTAAGGATAGATCTTACCTTCGGCAGCCCCATAACGGCCTACTCCAGGAAAGGGTACGGTTACGCCGTGGAAAAGGCAGATTTTACCCACGGATGGACCAAACCTGCAGTGGATGAACACGCCTCTCTGGGTTACAAAAACGAGCTTGCCCATTTCATTTCATGCATCAGGGGGAAAGAGAAGCAGGATGAAGGCACCACTGCTGAAAGCGGGTTAAATATTCTAAGAATTATACTCGAGGGGATATATAAATCCCACAGAGAGGGAAGAGAAGTCGGGTTTTAGCAACATGTTACATGCCTAACCTCTGAATCGAGATAAAACTATCGAAGCGTTTTGCCCTCCGAATCCGAATCCGTTCGATAGTATATGATTTATTTTTTTATTCTCCATAGGTTCCTTTACCACATTCAGCCTTATTTCCGGATCCTGATTGAAGATATTAATAGAAGGATGGACGACTCCCTTTTCATAGACCATGATGGCGGCTATTGCCTCTGCTGCACCTGCTGCACCTATCATATGACCGGTCATTGATTTTGTACTGTGGGCTGGAACCTTTGTACCGTAATTACCAAAGCTCTTAATTATTGCATCACTTTCCACCTTGTCTCCAATGGGAGTAGAGGTACCGTGGCAATTTATTAGTCCGATATCTTCCGGATTAAGTTGTGCAGAGTTTAGCGCCATTTCCATCGATTGGGATGCTCCCCTGCCTTCCGGATGGGGGGCGACCATGTCGTATGCATCACAGGAGAAACCCACTCCTGTTATCTCACAATAAATATGGGCATCTCTTTTAAGGGCATGCTCCAGTTCTTCAATGCACAGAACACCCGCTCCTTCACTTATTACAAAACCATTACGGTCAACATCGAAAGGCCTGCTTGCGGTTTCCGGTGAATCGTTTCGGTCGGAAATGGCCATTATGTTTCCGAATGCTGCAAAAGCGGGTCTGGTTATAATAGCTTCTGCCCCTCCTACGAACATGGCATCGGCCATCCCGCTTTTAATTAGAGTTACTGCTAAGCCGATGGCATGATTGCTGGTTGCGCATGCAGAACTTACTGTAAATGATGGACCACGGAGCCCCCACTCTTTGGCCAAGAAGGCAGTTCCTGTATTAGGAATACCACTAACTATGTAATAAGGAGGACAGGAGTGCATGCCATCGTTGTATATCCTCGGTATATTAGCCCAGTGGGAAAGAAGCCCTGCCTTTCCCACGCCAATCAACGTCCCGTAACGCTCAGGTGCTTTTTGTATTTCCACCCCTGAATCCTCTATTGATTGGCATCCTGCTACATGACCAAGTATAATATAGCGATCGAGCCTCTTCAGGTCTCTCTTGGATCGGAAGTATTGAGAAACATCGGGAAGATCTATTTCTCCGGCTATTTTGACGTAATAATCGCTTAAATCAACATTTTTCGCCAGCCTTACACCGGATTTACCCTTTTGTAAATTGTCCCAGTATTCCTTAATATTGTTTCCGATCGGGTTTATGGTACCAAGGCCGGTAATAACTACCCTTCTATTGTTATACACTGAAACCCCTTTCTTGAAGTATTTCTAATACCGGAAATACTATTGCTTTAGTCCGGTAAATTGATACCAATTTGCGGGAGAATTCAACAGATAAATGTTCCTGTTGTCAAGGTCTTAATCTACCTATTCCTGCTCTATGAAAGCAGTTTAAGGGCAAGACGTAAATATATTTCTACACCCGAAAGCAGTACCTCCTCATTGAAATTAAATCCGGAACTGTGAAGCAGGGAACATCCCTCAAAACCTGTACCAAGAAAAAAGTAACAACCCTTAGCCCTTTCAAGAAAATACGCCATATCTTCTCCACCCATTGTCGGGTCAGCTTCTATAACATTATCGGATCCTACCACCTCAACGGCGCATTCTCTTACCAGCTCCGCCATCTCGGGATGATTTACGACAGGGGGATGTCCTCGCTTATAATCGAACAGGTATTGTGCCCCCGATGCTTCACAGATCCCTTTAATAACGGTTTCCATATTTTTGTGCCAGTTATGCCAAACATCGTAGTCGAAAGCCCTGGTGGTACCGCTCATCACGGCTTTATCGGAAATTACATTAAAAGCTTCTCCAGAGTGAAAACTCCCCACCGTAAGTACCACAGGTTTAAGAGGATTATTTTTGCGGCTTACAAGACGCTGTAGTGCACTTACCACCTGGGTTCCCACTTCCAGGGCATCCACACACAGATGAGGCATCGCTCCATGACCTCCCTTTCCCCTGATCTCCAGATCAAACCTGTCCATTGCCGCCATGACGGCTCCTGCCCTTACCCCCACCTTTCCTTCGGGGATGAAGGGCCAGAGATGACAACCTGCAACATAATCCACCCCTGGATTCTCCATCACCCCTGCCTCTATCATCGGCTTTGCACCTCCGGGATCCTCCTCTGCAGGTTGAAACACAAATTTAACACTCCCCTTAAGTCTATCACTCATTTGAGATAGAATGGTGAAAGCGCCCAGTACCATCGCCGAATGACCGTCATGACCACAGGCGTGCATGAACCCGGGATGGACGGAAGAAAAGGGCAGTCCAGTCCGTTCTTCTATGGGAAGCGCATCCATATCCGCCCTGAACATGAGCGTTTTGCCGGGTCTGGAAGTTTCGAGTAATGCCATAACCCCCGTGCCGGCAATTTCAGATTTTGCAGAAAAACCCAGCCGGTTTATATAATCCACAATATATTTGGATGTTTTTTTCTCCTTGAAACCAGGTTCGGGAATACGGTGAAGGTCGCGCCTGATTTGAACAATACGCTCTCTCTCTTTTTTTACGAGTTCTTTTATATCCATAACATTTGGTATTTTAATGGTAAAATAAATGTTTGTATACTATTTTTTGCAGGAGAGCAGGTAATTACCGTTTTGAATGGAAAGTCAAGCTGTATAAAACTCCTCTTCCGCAAGCATGGGGAAATGCTTTTTATTGTTAGTCCACAATTTGCAATTGTGTATTTTTGCAACAGCAGCTACAATTGAATCTGCACCATGCACATTGTGTGATTTACGGTAGAGTCGCATAAACTCTCCGGCTAATTTTCCTACCTCCTTATCGATATTTATTATTCGTAATGAATCCAGGAAAATCTCTGTATCGATTTTTTCTTTTACCCCGGCAATAATTTCCACATATTGTATTGGAGTAATAAATACCTGAGCCTTAAAACGTTCTACTGCAATAGAAAATTTGTTTTTATAAATCGCTTCACCTCTCAACAACCATATTATAATATCTGAATCAATCAAGATCATATCTTTCTGTCTTTCCGGATCTTTCGAACGTAGCTTTCAGGTGTGTCGAAGGAAGTGGGAAAGTTAAAATCCCCTGTTGTTCTGATCACTTAAGATCGATAAAATAAAAGATGAAAATGGAATCACCGAAAGGAAGTAAAGACAACTCGATCCATCTCTGGAGGGTCTCTCTGGATCGGCCGGATAGGGAGGTTCAAAGACTTAAAAAACTTCTCTCTGCAGATGAGCTTGAAAGAGCGCAGAGATTCTATTCTTACAGAGAACGCGAGCATTATTTGGCAGCACGTGGCTGTTTAAGAGAGATACTGAGCAGTTACATAAAAGAAGAACCGGGGGAAATACAGTTCGTATCAGGAGAGAGGGGGAAACCTCTCCTTTTCTTCTGTAAACAACAAATCCACTTCAATCTTTCCCACAGTGGAGATTACGCACTGGTGGCAGTTAGTGTAGATAGAGAGGTGGGTGTTGATCTTGAGAAGCTAAGACCCTTAAAACATGCCGATGCAATTCTTGAGCGGTTTTTTTCTGTTGAAGAAAGAGCCGGCATCGAAGCGGGTGAAATATTTGACGACCGGACTTCCCGTTTTTTCCGTATATGGAGTCGTATTGAGGCACTGGCAAAGGCAAAGGGAGTAGCCGTTACGGATATAGACGAAAGTCTATCTTCTATTTTGATAAGTGCCGAGGGAGATATTTATTCAGCCGGCTCGTGGATAGCTAGAGATATAGATCCCTTTCCCGGTTATGTTGGAGCCCTTTGCACAGAGGGACGGAGTCTTCATGTATGCTACAGGGATTTCTCTACCGGTTTGTAGTTCTCAAGGTAGTCTAATACAGTTCTCTTAAACCCTTCTTTCCATGGGATTTTTGGCTTAAACCCGAGTAACTTTTCGGCCCTGGAAATATTAAAGTGATAGTTGTGCGATAACTGGGCGACTCTGTAAAGGGTAAGGGGGGGTGCAGATTTAATTCCTATCATTTTAAAAATAAACTCCATTAAATGGGCAAGAAAAAAGGCTGCCGGTACGGGAATACTCAACACAGGAGGTTTACAGCCAAGTAAGCTCGAACAGTACTTAAGCAGTTCTCTCCATGTAACCCTCTCTCCGCCGGTTATGTTAAAACACTTTCCTGCACTTTCCTCTTTTTCCATGGCAAGGATAACTGCTTCTGCCAGATCCTCTACATAAACAGGGCAGGTAAGGGTATGCCCCTTTCCGATGTATCCCATTATCCCCCTCTCCATTGCTTCGAAAATGGGGAAAAACGTTGTGCCATCTTCGGGACCGTATACATTTCCTGGCCGAATGACAGTTGTCTTAAGAGCTCTTCCAGAAAGTTTGTTTCCCTCTTTATCGTATCCTGTTTGATTTTGCGCAAGCACATAGTCCTCTGCCTTTTTCTTGGTTTCCTGATAAAAACTTACCGGTGGATAGTAAGGTCCTTCCTCGGTACTTTCCACATGATTACCGAAACCGTGAACCGAAACCGAGCTTAAATACACAAAAACCGAACAACCGCTCTCCTTTGACGCTTCCAGAAGGCTTATGGCCATCTCATAATTGTATTTGTGAAAGATTTCGTACTTTCCCCAGTCTGATGCTATGGCCGCTGCATGAATTACCCGATCAACACCCGAAACCGCCCTCAACAGATTCTCACCTACGGATAGATCCAGGCGGAGAAGTTCTGCACCTTTTGTTTCCAATTCTTTGAGCATGAGAGGAGGGTTCTCCCTTCTGTATACCGCTCGTACGGAGTAGCCTCTTTCCATAAGGACCCGTGCCAGGTGTCTTCCGATAAAGCCTGAGGCTCCTGTTACAAGAACGAACCTTCTGTTGTAAGCGCTCATTTTCCATCCTTTAAGAAGTTTCGTAGTAAACAACCACCGGCAAGGCCTAAGGCTTTGCAAGCCCTGCAAGGGATAAGTAATTTCCGCTTTGCAGAAATTACTTAGTTTGTTGTATGCTCCGAAAGAAGGCCACCACCTATGGTATCGGTCTTCTTTCGTAGTAAAACTACAACACGAAATGGTAGTTAAAAATACAATAACAGTGGCCCAATTACTGGGTCAACATTAATTTATAAAGATAATACTCATGTCCAGGGCAATGCCCACCAGACCGTGCAGAATAAGACCGGGGAGGATGGACCGGGTTTTTAACACCAGATAACCAAAAAGAATACCTGCGGGGATTGCACCGAGAGTTTCTGTTATGGGATGGCCGAAATGGAGAAGTGTAGAAGGAATTACCTGAACACAGGCAACGGCAAGTGTACAAGGCTCTACAGCATAACCCGATATGTTTTTATCGACAGAGGAGGTGACTCGAAAGCCCCGATTCTCAGATCGTATAGAAGGCTCCTCGGCATTGATAAAATCCAGCAGGGGGATTATTAAAAATCCTCTAAAGAAAAACTCCCATGGTAAATAGTATAAAAAGAAGTAAGCAAGGGCATGAAGCAAAAAATAGAAGCCCTTATCTTTAATGAGATAAACCAGCGTCTTAGAATATGGATAGTATCCTTGAAGATTGGGATCAAGCCTGCCTCCGATACCAATCAGGAGAGCGACAGAAAGAAGCAGAATAAAAAGCTTACTTTTTAAAAATGAGAAAGGCAGGGTAAATCCCAGTGTTTTAAAGTTGTATCCCAGGACGATTGCACCCAAAAAAGGAATAAGCCCGAGGAAGAGGAAAGAGATAATAAAACGCCACAGGTAAACGGCAAGATCGCCTGCCAGGTTCTCAAATAAGAAGATGTGCTTTAGAGCCTCTCCTTCCAAAATGGGAGGAGTAAGATATACGAAAATCACCATGCAGGCTGTTGCCAGTGAAAAATAAAGAGCTATTTCTATTTTTTTCATAGGATTATGCTTATAATATAGGAAGCTATTTCTGAAGCACCGTTTTCCTCTGGCACATTATCGAGATTGCGCTTTACCGATTCCAGACAGGATCTGTCCGAATGGATTTGTTCGAGTATTCTTGCGAACTTTCTTGGAGAGGAAGTATACCATCCGTAGTTATGTTTTATTATATATTTCATATTCGGCCGTTCGTTAGGAGCACCGATCTGGGTGATGATAAAAGGTGATCTGGTTTTTATCGCTTCGGTGGAAAAACTGCCTCCGCATTTACCGGCAAGCACATCCGATGCAGCCACAAGAACTTCCACATCATCGCGATAGGGAAAAACAGAAATCCCCTCATCCTGATACTTTTTTTTAATTTCATTCGTGAGTTTTTCATTTCTTCCTGTTAAGCTAAGCATTTTACCTTCCGGGAATATTTGCAGGAACCTGTTAATATACTGAAACGCAGGACCTATCCCCTCTCCGCCCATGCTGAAAAGAAGCACAAAGGCGGAATCGGGGAGATTGAGCCTGTCTCTGGCCTCCTTCCGGGATAACTTATTGCACTCGAACTGGGGACGTACTATAAAGTTAACTCTTTTGATTTTCTCTTTCGGAATGTCGAATCGCATAAGGTCTTCTAAGGCTTCGTCGGTCATAACAAAATAGAGGTCGGCACCGCAGTTTATAAGTTTATGACCGCCCGCAAGTTCTGTAAAAACAGAGAAGAGCGGGATATCCATTTCCATCTTTTTTCTTGCCTCGTTAAACAGTTGGGTACATCCCCAGTGAGTCGAAATGATCAGATCGGGCCTGTAGCCGGCCAGAAAGCCCATACCCTTGAATATTGCCGTACGTAAATATTGCTCGTTTATAAATGAGGATAGGGAAGGTACCGCCTTGTCGATACCAAAAAGTATCTCCCTGGGTGCCTTGCGCATCTTGAGGATGAGTTTCCATGCCTGCTTGAAAAAGTCGTTAAGTCTCTTGTCTTTAAACTCCTCTCCCGGTTCGAGAAACCTGATTTCAAGATCTTTTCCGCTTTCTCGCAGGTAATACTCGATTGCCTGTGCTATTGCAAAATGACCCGATCCAGCCAGGAAGTAGGGGATAAGTACTTTTTTACTCAACTTGATGTTCCTCTTTTTAAGACACAAGAAGGATTACTTGAGATAATAGCCTGATAGAGGGAAATTGACAAGAAGGTTAGAGCATTTAATTGACTACTGGTATCTTGCTATACTATACTACTTGGTATAGTCCCGATTTTTCTCATTTTGCTAGTTTAAATGTTTCGTTTCTTGTAAGGGTCATGTTTGGAATTGGATTTTGGGAGATAATAATTATCCTCATTCTTATTATAATATTTATAAATCCCAGGGACTTACCAGGTATTTTCAGGAAAATAGGAAGATTTTACAAACAAATTACCGGCTTTTACAACGATATGTTAAAAATTGTAGATGAAATGGAGAAAAACATAAAGTTAAGCTCGATCGAAAAGGTAGGGAGCAATCTGGAATCAAAAGAATCCGGTAATACAGAAAAGAACCCATCTGCTTCCAACGAATCAGAATCTAAAGAATCCGATCACAAACCACCATCTTCTTATGAATCAGATTCTAACAAAACCGGTTGACCAATAAACTTAATTTGGAGGTAAAACATTATGTTAGGAACAACAGAGATAATCATAATTGCAGGAGTTGTTGTTCTCCTGTTCGGAGGAGCAGCAATACCAAGGTTTGCCAAGTCTATAGGAAAAGCAAAGAGGGAGTTTGAAAAAGGTGTTAAAGAAGTAGAAGATGAAGCAAAAATAGAGAAGGAAACAGAGAGAACAGAAGGAAGTAAGGATGAAGAGAGCAAGGGAGAAACCGAAAAAAATCAGTAAGATAAGCAGGGTATTGCTCCTCTTAATTTTTCTACTATCCCTCTCTTCAATAGCTCTGGCAGAGCCACCAGAGCGTTCCTTAGGGAGCATAGGACCGGCTGGTAGTGATGGATTTTATGTCCCTGCCTATACAATCGATTACGAAAGATTTTCCGCCGATGATTATCTAAATCTATTGGAACAGGTTTTCTGGTACGTTTATAACAATTATGTTGATGAGGTGGATCCGAAAACTCTTCTAGAAGGGGCTTTACATGGGCTTTTAGATAGCCTGGACGATCCGTACTCCACATATCTGGATGCTAAAGATATGGAGCGAACTACAGATATCACTTTGGGTAAGTATGGCGGTATAGGCATCTCTATTATCAAGCAAATAAAAGGGGATAGACTTAATCCTAGCTTAAACAGGGAGGAAGAATCATCCTATGTGCGTGTGATATCTCCTATAGAAGGGACTCCTGCTCACAGGTCTGGAATTTTGCCGGGAGACCTGATAATAGAAATTGAAGAGGAGTCCACTATTGATATGACTGCAGATGAAGTAATTGATAAACTGCGAGGTTTACCCGGGACTGAAGTAAAAATTAAAATTCTTAGGGGTGCAGATATCGAGTTTGATGTAGTCTTAACCCGTGAAATTATAGAAGTGCCGACCGTAAAAAAAGCTATAATTCCGCCCGATATCGGCTATTTGAGAATCACTGAGTTTACCCTTTTTACGCCTGATAGGGTAGAGGAAGCTCTTAAATACTTCGAGAGAGGAGGATACACTTCCCTTATTATCGATGTGAGAAACAATCCCGGCGGCCTTCTTAGCTCTGCAGTGGATACGGCTGATCTGTTTCTCTCAGGAGGGATTATCGTAAGCACACGGTCAAGAATAGCCTCTGAGAATATGGATTTCATGGCAAGTGAAGAAACAAAGGTTTCTTACAATATACCAATAGTAGTTCTTATTAACAAAGGTTCGGCTTCTGCTTCTGAAATACTGGCAGGTGCTTTAAAGGACAGGGGAAGAGCATACCTGATAGGAGAGGAAACATACGGGAAAGGATCTGTTCAAAGGCTCAATCCACTTGGCCCGGGAGGATTCAGACTTACCACTGCTCGTTATTTTACTCCTTCGGATGCAAACATCGATATGGTAGGTATTACGCCGCATAAAATCGTGAAAGAATATGAACTTACAGAGGATGAACAAAAATCTTATCAAGAAATTATTAAAAACAACATCTCAAAAATTTATGACCTGGAGTACGATACAGTTTTACGGGAAGCAGTAAAAGTGCTTAAGAGACAGATTGAAAAATGTCCTTTCTAAAATCCATACTTTATTGTCTAACTATTAAATTCTTTTTAATCATTCTGAAATTTTCATAGGAAAATCCATTGACAAAGTGAATTTTATGGTATATAATTTGTATTTAAAGGAGTTAAAAGGATAAAGTGTAACTTATGCTTGAAACTCTTAATGTAAAGAAGAAAGTTGTAAAAGAAGAGAACGAGCTGTTTTCAATTTCTCGGGATTATGGGAAGATCTTATTTTCTTCGTATGAGTCCTATCTTAAAGAAACACCCGCAGTTCTATCAAATTACCTTTACGGGAATGGCAGTCTACCAATACTCTGGTATAACGACCATTTCCAATTACACTTATTATCAGCTCCAAAAAATCCCAAATGGAGCAATTCAACACAGACAGTTCTTTTAAATAGCAGGGAAGGCAGCGAAAGAGGGAGTCTAAAAGAGTTAGCACACAAATTAAGCTAATCTGGCAGAGGACACCTTTAAAATTTCCTTTTAAATCCTGGTTAGAAAAATGCCCTTATACCGGTCGGTTTTGCCTTTGCCAATCAATGCTACACGCCGGAGGAGGGTAAAAATCTCTATTGAGGAGGTCTATGGATATGTCTGACACTATCGAAAAAACTGTAGAGGAAGTTAAAGCAGAGGGAAAGGGCTTTATTTCCCGAAGAAACTTCCTGAAGGGTCTTGGGGTAACCGGAGCAAGCGTTGCCTTATTTACTACCGGGACGAGATTGCTGGCTACACCTGAGCAGGAGCCTGTATCGAAAATACCACTGGAAAGAGACATTTACTGGCCCGAAAGACTTACAAGGGAGCAGCTTATCGAAATGCAGAGGAAAATGCTTCAGATCAGATGGTATGACCGCACGGTAGCCGATAAGATGCTCACAGAGAAAGGCTTCCGCGGATATATGCACGGCTCGCCGGGTCATGAGGCATGTGCTGTCGGCGCCTGTTTTGCCTTGAACAAAGACGACTGGATGGCAGGATACCACAGAAGCCATCACCATGCAATTGCCAAGGGTGCAAATATCAGGAAAATGGCGGCAGAGATAATATTTAAAGCATCCGGAACCAACAACGGTTATGGAGGCTCCATGCACATCATGCAGGCCGATGTGGGGATGCTCGGTGAGGATGGTGTTGTGGGTCCAGGCTGTTGTTACGGGGCTGGAGCAGGCCATGCCTTAAGAGCCAGAGGAAAGGGGCAGGTGGCGCTTACTTTCGGAGGCGATGCTCACGCTACAACTCCCTATTTCCATATTTCACTGAACGAGGCTGCTACCCACAAAATCCCCTGGGTTTATGTAATTGAGAACAACCAGTATCTGGATGCACGAGGACAGCACATTTCAGAATGCATCAATGTCGATGACATAGCGATCATGGCGACTGCTTATAATATTCCTGGTGTGGTTGTGGATGGAATGGATGTACTCGATGTGTACAATGCCGTAAAAGCAGCGGTAGAGCGGGCAAGAGCCGGGAGAGGTCCTACTCTGATTGAGTGTAAAACTTACAGATATTACGATCACTTTGGAGTAAGGGGAGCCGAACCGGGAAAACTCGGGTCCTTCGGCCTCGGATATCGTTCTGACAGAGAACTCCTGTCGTGGCTTGCCCGTGATCCAATCGATAAACACAGGAAGACACTTGTTCAGACGGGCATGTTAACCGAAAGAGAGGCAGATGCACTGGAAGAAGAGGTAAAGGCAGAGATAAGGGATGCCTTTAGATGGGCAGAGGCTCAGCCGGTGCCAAGGGCGGAGGATGGCTTAAGACATGTGTTTGTTGAAGAGGAATCTGTTCTTCCCAGAATGCTGGCAGATTGTCCGCCCTGGAAAACGTACGCTTAATGAGGATCTGTCAGGGTGTGCGTTTTATGATTTTTTTTAGATAAGATTAATAAATTAGAGGAGGGTATGAGAAATGTCGATGAAAGGTTGGTTTTATGCGCAAATGGAAGGCATTGTACAGGCATTAGAACAACTGGGGACAGATGATTTTATTTTTTGGTATGAAGCAACCACACCCATAGCAACTGCCCCAGGCCTTCCTACGATAGATTTAACAAAAAAATACGGAGAGGACCGGGTGCGATACTCGGGTCTCGATGAAATGTGGTATGCAGGTGCCACTTTAGGGGCAGCACTGGTGGGCTCTATAGCCATTGACTGGCATGATATGTACATGGCAAATCCCTATCCTTTTGAAATCGTAAGTCAACATGCAGCAAAGCTACATCATATGACCGGAGGTCAGGCAACGATTCCAGCAGTGTGGGTTATACATATATCTGGTCAGGGGCCTGGGCTGGCAGGGCAGCACTCGGACTACGAGGCTGATAGCTGGTACGCCCATGTCCCAGGGGTAAGGACGGTGATTCCTTCTACAGTTTATGATGCCAAAGGGCTAATGATTACCGCGGTAAAAAGCAAGGATCCCTTCGTATACCTAAATGGCAGTGCTTTCCGTGCACTATCAGACGATATTCCCGATACTCCCTACGAGGTTCCTATTGGGAAAGCCGCTGTTAGAACACGGGGCTCAGATCTGACAATAGTAAGCTCAGGCCAGGGTATGCTCGCAGCAATGGAAGGTGCTCAAAAACTCCAGGGTGATGGTATAAGCGTGGAGACGATTGATCTGAGATGCCTCAATCCCATGGATACAGAAACGCTGGTAAAATCTGCAAAGAAGACGGGTAGGGTATTAACGGTTGACCAGTCAAAGTACACCCTCTGTCCGGGGGCCGAAGTAATTGCCAGAATAGCAGAGTTTACAGATGGGGTAAAGTTCAAACGAATTGCTTTTCCGGACGCCCCACCTCCCGGTGCACCCGAGATGTTCAATTACATGAAACCCAACGGTACTCATGTATATGAGGCAGCCAAGGCGTTACTTAGAAAGTAAAAATAAATCTATCTTCGGTCAATTCTGTGGGGAAGGATTGTCTATATCTTTCTCCACAGTTCGTTTAATTAGATAAAATCTAAGAATAGAGGAAACGAAGTTTATGGGAGAGGAAGAAACAAGAGATTTTAGGTGCAATTATTGCGGTTCATTAACCTATGAGGATACGGTGAAAACGTTTTTATGGTTTAATGAAAAACCTGTACTTATAGAAGATATTCCTGCACGGGTCTGTAAAAAATGTATGGAACAATTCTATGATGAAAAAACCAGTTACATGATCGACAGGCTGAGGCAAACAAAGTTTCCAAGGGAAAGAGCCAGAAGAGTAATAGAAGTGGAAGTCTTCTCTCTGGAAGATGTTGATGGAGAGAAGAGTTCCGAACAGGCCGAAGAGGCCGAGAGCGGTGAAGAAACAGAGGTGAGTGAAAATCAGGAAGTAAAAGTCGATTATACAGATTTATATTACGCAGGTGGTGATAAAATTTAGAAAACTATTATAAAAAGGAGTACTAGAGATGAAAAGCGCCAGGAAAAAATTGATAATTACTATAATCATTGTTCTAGCAGTAATCGGAGTGCTTTTTGCACAGGGTTACGACTTTATGCCAAAAGGGGGAAGCGATATCCTCCTTGAGGTGCTGGATAAATGCAAGAACTGCGATGATATAAAAAATATTGTAACCACAAAAAGGACGCAGGATGAGTGGAAGAAGTACTTTTCAGACAAGGGAGCTCTATCGGGTTTATCCGATAAAGAAGTAACAACCCTGGTGAACTATTTGGCTATAAATATGCCTATTCCTCAAAATAAACTCCCCAGAAGGTATAATGTGAATACTCTTCCTCCATCTGGCAGATTGATAGCAGAGGAAAGATGTACATTATGCCATCCCATAAATGTTGCCATGCTGGAAAGAAGAACTTATGTCGCATGGTACAACTTGCTGGTCCACAGCGGAGATCATAATATAATAGAACATACAGAGCAGGAGTGGGATACACTTGCTCACTATCTTACTGCGAATGCACCTATTCCCAAGGAGAGTTTGCCACCGGAGTTAAGAGAGCTTCCTCCTTCTTATTAATGACTGGGCCGAACAGAACTAACATCACACAGGCAGGGAAACATTTCCTGTTTCCCTGCTTTATTTGAAAAAGGAGGCGAAAATGCTCTTTAATTCTTTTTCCTTCCTGCTTTTTCTGGGTGTTGTTGTCGTTCTTTTTTTTATAATCCCCCATAAATACAGGTGGACATGGCTTCTAATTGCAAGTCTATATTTCTACATATCATGGTCATGGAAGCTTCTTCCGCCGCTACTTCTGGTTATCTCTACTCTGGTCGCTTACTTTTGTGGTTTGGGAATAAAACACGCAGATGAAGATCAGGGAAGAAAAAAATTATTTCTGGGTATCGGTTGTTTAATAAACCTTGGATTATTAGCTGTTTTTAAATTTGCAGATTTTGCTGTAGAACAGTTAAACAGTGCTTTAAATACCTCTATACCTCAGCCAGACTTATTTTTACCGGTCGGGCTTTCGTTTTACATTTTTATGACCGTAACCTACATAGTTGATGTATATCGAAAAGACATGGAGGCAGAACCTCATCTGGGAAGGTTCGGTCTCTATGTATCCTACTTTCCCAAGATTTTCGCAGGTCCTATAGAAAGAGCTCGTACTTTCCTGCCCCAATTAAGGGAAAAAATTCATTTTGATCAGGAAAAAGCAAGTATGGGTTTCTACCTGATCCTGTTGGGATTGTTTAAGAAAGTGGTTATTGCTGACAGAATTGCTCCCTTTGTGGACAATGTTTTCAGCAAACCAGCCTATGCTCCTCCTATAGATATTATTATTGGAATTTATTTTTTCGCATTTCAAATATATTGTGATTTTTCGGGGTATACAGATATAGCCAGGGGAGCTGCAAAACTTATGGGGTTCGAGCTTATGGAGAACTTCCGTCGTCCCTATCTTTCAAAATCCCCTTCGGAGTTCTGGGCTAAGAGATGGCACATTTCGCTGGCGAGCTGGTTCCGCGATTATTTGTATATCCCACTTGGGGGTAGCCGTGCGGGTGTACCCAGACATTACGCTAATTTGATGATTGTATTTGTGATAAGCGGACTATGGCATGCGGGACTGGGCTATGGGGTAAACTGGACCTTCATGATATGGGGGGCTTTAAACGGATTTTACCAGTGGGTTTCGGTCGGAAGTTCTCCTTTATGGAAGAAAATAGGGAATACAGTTCCCTTTCTAAAAGACAATCCGGTTATAAACATAATAAGGTCACTCTTTACTTTCCATCTTATTCTTTTTTCCTGGATCTTTTTCAGGGTAAACTCCATTGAAGACGGATTTAACATGCTGAGTAATATTAGCAAAAGGGCAAAACTGATTCCCAGGCTGTTAAAGTTTTATAACTTTACCCCCGAGCTTTTAATCTCCTTCGCTTTAATAGGTATATTGATCATCTTCGAAATTATCGATGAACGAAAGAGCGTGTGGGAAAGGTTAAAAACCAAACCTCTGGCTGTAAGATGGGCTTTTCATTATGTGCTTATTTTTTCATTGATCATTCTGGGAAAGTGGGGAGTACAACAGTTTATCTATATGCAATTTTAAAATATTTAACGAAGGAGCCATACAGAAATGAAGAATTTTGGTATACGAGTTTTACTTTTTACTGTGATAGGGCTCATTCTTTATGCAGGAGTTTACTGGTGGTCAGAGACATTGGTTTATAAATACGGAGAGGAGAATAGATTTTTTAAAGTAAAAGACGCCGATTTTATTGAATATGATTACGTTATTTTAGGTTCCTCTCATGCCATGCCTTTTACCTTTAAAGACATGAAAGAACAGATCCAGCAAAAAACCGATACAAAAATCATAAACCTCTCTATGCCCGGTGCAGGAGTTGTTCTTAACCGGCTTATAATTGAATATTTTCTTACCAGGCACAAAACGAAGAATATTCTTTATGTCCTGGATTCATTTATTTTTTATTCCAGAATGTGGAATGAGGGCGAGAGAATCGAAGATGTAGACCTTTACAGGAGAGCTCCTTTCGATCCGGTTTTGGCCAGGTTGCTCTTATCATACAGTGTAAAGAGAGGAGTGAACATAAAAGTTGCCTTAAATTATATATCAGGTTTCGTTAAAATAAATAATCATGATCGCTTTAAACCAGATATTCCGGAAGATGAAGAGAGCTTCGAGAAAAACTATGAGCCCACAGAACGGGTAGATAAAGAGCGGATAGACTACCTCTATCCTGAGGAAGTTAACAAAGATCTCTTTAATAAATACATTCAAGAGTTTATACAGATGATTGAGTATTTGCAGTCCGAAAAAATCGAGGTAATGGTAATAAAAACACCTCTTCGTAAAGAGTTCTATGAGCTTATACCAAACGAAGAGCGGTTTAATAATGAAATTAAGGAAGTACTGGATAAGTATGATGTAGCCTTTTACGATTTTACCCTTGTTTGTAACAAAGAGGAATATTTTTACAATCCCGATCATTTAAATCGGGAAGGGATGCTGTGTTTTCTCGAAAATCATTTGAAAGAAGTACTCATAAATCATCGGGATTAATAAACGCAATTTCCCCTTACCCCTATCCCCATACTCTGAGCTATCCCCTTAATCCCCACGATTCCCACATGGGAGAGATAAACTGTAACTTTTGCCATCGGATTCATGGTGAATCCGTATTTTTTTGTAACAGGTGTCATTTCTTTGATATTGAGGTTCCATGATTTGGTGAAAAATAATGAGTAGCTTATTAAGCGAAGGGCTTTTTCCGAAAAACAGCTCTTATGATTCGTTTTAAAACTTTAGTATTTAAAAGATAACTTAGTTCGAGGATAACACCGAGGAGAATAATCATTGCCGCAGGAAACCAGTCTCCGAAACGGAGATAAAAAGTTGGAGGCGACTTCTCTATGGGCACATCTACAGTAATGTAAGCTTCCTGGTAGTAAGGTGTGCTCTCTATAAGCCTGCCCTCTGTATCCACATAAGAGGTAAGCCCCGAGACAGTAGCTCGAAGAAGCGGTTTCCCTGTTTCCACTGCCCTGAATACTGCGTTTATAAAGTGTTGCTTTGCCTCTACACTCGTTAAAGACCAGTAGTCGTTGGAGAGATTTATAATCACATTGGCTCCGGCAAGTATAAAGTCTCGAATCTCTCCGGGAAAGCAGTCTTCGAAACAAATGGGAGTTGAGAAGCTAAACAGAGGATGTAGGAAAACCGTTCGTTCTTCCCCCGGTTCCCATAGATTTATATCGAAGTTTAAAAGAAGTCTGTACAACCAGGGTAGCTCCTCTTTAAAGGGAAAGTATTCCGTAAATGGAACAAGGTGAACCTTATGGTATGTTTCAATTCTTTGTCCCATGTGCGAAAACAGAACAGAGGCGTTAAAATCAAGACGGACCTGATCACCCATTTCATCTGTTTTTAGCAGATAATCGTCGTTGCCTGTAAGGAGCCATGTACCTGTCTGCTTTTGATAGAGAAGAAACTCTTTAACGAGACGGGCCAACTGATATTTTTCAGGATCTTCTTTGCTCCATCTGCGAATGTTTGGTACGAAGGCTGTTTCCGGCCAGACTATAAGGTCGGGCTTTTCTTTAAGAGCCATGTCGGTAAGCCTTTTTAGTTTTGTAAGGCTGAGATCGTAATTGTGCTTCCTTGGGTCTGTATTTTGCTGGATTAGAGCTATTTTCACTGTTCGCTCTGGTTGGGGATTGCTTTCCTGCTTTAGTTTAGTGTATCCGAAGATAAGGGATAGGAGAAACAGTAAAAGAAAAAGTGCAGGGGGAAGGAGGGGGATTTTCTTCCAGAGCGATTTCATATTCCACGATTCTTCCTTAAGCCCGTCACCAATGATTGCGCTAACGACTTCGGACAGCACAGAATTACAGAGTACTACAAGAAAACTTATTCCCCATACCCCTGTTAAAGAGGCTATTTGAATAAGGGGAATGAAACCATACTGGGATGTCCCGGGCATACCCCAGGGATATCCCATAAAACCGTAAGTTCTCACATAATCGAACACAACCCATGCTGCCGGGAATACCAAGAAGTTAAATTTACCCGTATTACGATGGAGCCAGAGAGTAACTATCATAAATATAGTATAAATGATAAGATAATAGATGGTTATAAACTGGAGAGATAGAAGGTTGAAGGTACCAAGCCAGTAATTTATCAACATTGTTTGAACAACCCCGAACACAACTCCATAGAAAACCCCATTCCGGAAAGTTGAATGATTGAAAACGATAAAAAGCGGTATCAGAGATAAATAGGCAAGATAAGGAAACCCCTGGAGACTTAAAAAAGAAGGGAAGGAAAAAGCGTAAAAACCTGCGGAGATAAGGCAGAGGGGAAGACCCCAAACCCCTATAAAACCAGAAGCTCCAGCAGCTCTTAAAGCCAGATTCTTTTTTACCACCCTGAGAAATGCCAGGACAAAACCATTAAGCAGGAGAAATGGTAAGTAACGTATAAGAGAGTTTAATCTCTCGGTGGTTGAATCCGGGGCAAGATTGATGTTACCACCTGTAGCCTGGAAACGCTGAACATAGTCCATGTTGGCATTAAGGGCATAAACAAACGAGAAAATGAATAGAATAAGAGAAACTGAGAATAGAAACTGTGGAAATTGAAATACAGCATAAAGAAGTTTTCGCCTGGATTTAGAGAGAAGTAGAATACCCCATAAAACATGAAATAGAATCAATAAAAGAAAAAGAAAATCAGAGAGACCTTTTGCCGAGCTTTTAGAACCAATGGGGCCAAATAAGAAATGAATAAACTCAAGAGATGATAAAAGAAAAATAAGAGATTGAAGTCTATTGCGCCATGAAACTAAATGCTCTAAAGGTGACTTACACTTGAGCATACAAAAATACCTTTGTAAAAGTTTACATTAGATGAGAGTATCTCGCAACATCTATTTAACTCTTGGCTTAAAACTCACTATATAGTATAGTCCGGCGGGGGTTTTTTGAGATGAAAGCATCTGATTTATTTATGCAGGTTCTGCGCCGCTACAAAGGAAAGTCCATTTTCCGTCAATGCCCTGGCAGTTCTGTTGAGGGAATCCATTTTATCCAGGAAGTTTATTTGCAGAGCATCCCAATCTCCCGCATCGATGATCTCGCTCTTATCGCGAAAGTAATCCAGCACATCCGATGGGTGGTTGCGCTTTTCTTCGATTTCAGGCTCCCCTCCTTCGTGCTTGGCCGAGATATTGGGTATGTGATCGACAATTTCGATCAACTCCGCCCGTCTGTTGTAAGGTTGTCGTACCACGCTCTTGAAAGTCTCTGTGATGTGATGTTCAAATCTTACAAGATCTTCAAACCCCCAGGACTTACGAAACTGTGCGGTTATTTCTATCGTTTTGTTGTTAACCGAGTTCGACCAGTTAAAACCGATCAGAGGAGAAGTCCCATCATCACGAGCAAATAATTTGGCACCCAGTAGTGTCCATAGACCGGCATAGGGATTATCGTTACCCATAAATACAGAAATCTTAAACTCAATATCCACTCCCAGTCGGTGAAGCATATAGCCCAGAAAGACCGTACCGGGATTTACATTCAGAACCTGGGAAACACCGTAGTTGGTGTAATAGTAGAGAAACTCATCTACCCACTTGAGTGCATAATCGTTTGGTTGACCAACACCACCGAAATAGCCGGCAATAGTCTCAGGCCCTCCCAGATGAATATTGGAGCCGTCTGTGCCCCTTGTATCGAGGGTCTCCACATAGCTGGCACCGATAATCTGCATGGCCGCGGCAACGGCAGCCAGGTCGCCGTCTTCCTCCTGCTCCTTCATTTTGCGTACGCGGATAAAACGGCCAGGCATAAGCATCTCTTTCTCAATGGCCTGCTCCGCTGCCACACGTATCCAGGGAAAATATTGCAGAGCACTTATCTCCAAGGTTACGGCGAAATCCTCTGCAAATTGCATGGTCTCAACCCTATCTCCAAGGACCTTGTGTCGGTAGTCGGTAATACTTATAAAAGCCCCGGAATCACGTTTCTTCTTGATCCATTCCAGGTCGGTTAAATATTCCGGTTTGCGGGCTCTGACCTTATCGAGTAAAACACCTAACTTTCTGGCATTGCGAGCTTTTGAATTGATCTCTTCCGGTGTTCCATACCCAGAAACAACATCCAGGAAATCGTTAATCACTCGCATACCGGGATCGAGCAGGACGGCGTTTATATCGTTTAACCGATCCGAGGGAATCTTCAATCTCTCTATCAGGTTACTCATTTTTTTCCTCCTTTTTTGTTAACAGGTATCCCAGAGGGGATTATCACTGTAATTATTGATAATAAAGATTTTAGAGTTAATGAATTCAACGAATAAATCATGCAAATTTGTTTTTTCTTATTTTAACACGGATTTATCCAGTTGGCAAT
>Ga0180301_10000231_pt1 | contig 42434 bp, 38 predicted proteins | sample GuaBasSediGuay16_FD_121797 | JGI IMG/M metagenome (GOLD analysis project Ga0180301, IMG submission 121797) | Subseafloor sediment microbial communities from Guaymas Basin, Gulf of California, Mexico - Guay16, Core 4569-2, 12-15 cm | ecosystem: Environmental > Aquatic > Marine > Hydrothermal... | reverse complement strand
CACAGGCTGTCACAATGGGTGCAAGAAAGGGAACCTTTGCCTGCTAAACTGGAACCCTCCATGCCGACCCGGGGATGTAAGAAGAATGAACGCTGGAAGATCCTGGTCAACATCGATGTTGAGGGTGACCTATGATCCCGAAGGCAGATATCGTGGCATGGAGGCAGATAGCACCTTGGGTTTCGGATGCACAGGTAGAACAGGACCTGATCATCAGCAGGGCCTTGGTGTCCATGTTCCAGAATACATCAATTTCCGAACAACTGGCATTCAGGGGCGGAACAGCCTTGCATAAGCTATACTTCAACCCCCCGCGTCGCTATTCAGAGGATATTGATCTGGTACAGATCGTGCCTGGACCAATAGGAGGGCTCCTCGATACCTTGCAGGAAATCTTGAATGTGTTTCTTGGAAAGCCGCGGCGTAACCAAAAGGAAAGATCGGTTACACTGACTTACAGGATGGAATCGGAGGGCCCACCTGTTGTGCCATTGCGCCTGAAGGTGGAAATCAATACACGTGAGCATTTCACGGTCTACGGACTTCACAAACGACCGTTCAACGTCCACTCACGCTGGTTTTTAGGAGAATGCGCGATCACTACCTTCGAACTGGAGGAGCTGCTTGCTACAAAAGTGAGGGCCTTGTACCAGAGACGAAAAGGGCGCGACCTTTTTGATTTGTGGCTTGGCCTTACAGAAGGAAAGGCCGATGCAGGGAAAGTCGTGAAGATTTTTCAGGAATACATGAAGGCTGAAGGGCACGGCATAACAAGAGAGGATTACGAGAAAAATATTGAAGCAAAAATGAAACATCCGGGGTTTCTTGATGACGTCAAACCTCTATTGTCCGCCGACATGAAGTATGATGTTAATGCTGCTTTCTCCTTCATAAGTGAGCAAATCGTATCCCGAATATAGGTTTCCAGATAACCCATTCTGGACATAGTAATTGATCTCAAATCAAAGGGATAAAAAATCATGGCAAAGATCGCTGATCTGGTAAGGCTCAAAACGGGCTACGCGAATTTCGTGGAGCTGAAGAGTGCCTTTGAGGCGGCCCAGGAAAACGCTGACCGTATGGCAATGTATCGCCCGACCAAGGCGCATCGCCAGGCCTTCGAGCGCATTTGTCGAGGCCTCTACCAGCCCAACGACAAGAAGTTTTATCTGCTTAGCGGCTCTTATGGGACCGGTAAGTCGCACCTGTGCCTGATGACGGCAAATTTCCTGAGCCGCTCCAGTGGTGACCCGGAAATCGCCGGATTTTATGAAAATTATGCCAAGCTTGATCCGGACAAGGCCAAGCTGCTCAAGAACATTCGGAAAGACGGGCAGTATCTGGTTGCAATCTGCGACTACCATTCGGGCAGACATTTTGAAGACGTGGTTATGAAGGCGGTTTTCGAGGCCTGTGAGGCCAAAGGCTTGGACACCGGGATTGAGACGGAATTCGATGAAGCAGAGCGCCAATTGGCCGAGTGGGAGGAAAAGGGCGACAAGGGCGGTATCCGCACAATTTTTATGAGGACTTTGGCAAGGCGCTTGGAGCGGTCGCGCCAGGTCTTTCTGCGGATCAACTTCGGGCCGGACTCAAAAATTATGACTCGGACGTGTTCGGCAAATTCCGCGCCGCCTTCAAGGAAATGATGGGGGGTGTGGAATTTCAGGCTCAGGCCGGCAACCTCATCCCTATACTTAAAAAAATGGTCCACAGTCGGGCGTTCAAGAAGCGGTTCAAAGGGCTCGCAATCTTCTTTGACGAATTTGGCTTTACCCTGGAGAAGGCGGCTTACTCAAAGGACATACTGCAGGGGTTCATGGAAACCATTTGCAAGAACGAGCCCAACGTTCTTTTTATAGGATGTATTCACAAAGATTTCAAATCTTACGCTGACCGGTTCAGTAAAGACGATGCGGCCGTCATGAGTGCCCGCATTACCCAGGTGGACCTGCTGAACGAGGGGATCGAAGAGATTATAGGCGCTATCGTCGAAACAGACAAAGAGTGTGACGTCTGGAAGAAAGAGATTGCCCCCAAAACGGGCGTCTTTGATCAATTGGTGCCACCATGTAAATCGTTAGACCTGTTCCCGTGGATCGAGGATGTGGACCGCATCCGTCAGCGGGTACTGGAGAACATTTACGGCGTTCACCCGATGGCTTTGGCCTGCTTACTCAAGCTTTCCTCGGAGATCGGATCGGATGCTCGCAGCACATTTACATTCTTCTCGGGCGATGTGGGCGGCGAGAAGGGTTCATATGCGGACTTCATTGAAAATGCCGAGATTACGGTGGGCGGCGGGAAACTGAACCTGTATACGGTAGACCGCTTGTTTACGTTCTTCCAGAAGGAACTGTCACAGAAAAACCCGGAGTTGCGGGATAGACAGCGCCAGTTTGTAAACGGGGTTTACGCCAGCATGGATGCGCTGCGAAAGGCTGCCGAAGGGGAACTCTTCGGGTTCCAGGAAGACGAACGCATCCAGGTTCTCAAAACGATCCTGATATACCAGCTTTGCCAGATTCCCACGAGTCTGGAAAACATCCAGTTCGGCCTGTACTGTTTGAGTAAAGCCGAGAAGAAACAGGTTGAAGCCTATCTGAAAGACTTGGTCAAGAAGGGCGCTGTGTTTTTTAAAAAGTGTTATCCCCAATTTAAAACTCCCCCTTTATCAACGATCTAAGGTTCCCCCCTTCTAATTCCTATTATTCGAGAAAGGAGAGGAAGAATTATTATTCACTTTTCTTTTATTCGGTTTGATCCTATAATTCCTATTGTTGGTCTGATTCCTTTTTCCCCGGGCTCCTTATCATGAACGATCAGGCTATCTGACAGTGGACAAGCATGGTGCACACAACTCGTCTTTCCATAGATCTCCAATCACTGTGAATGGGGCTCAACCGCGATCGCCAGCAACCGAGCCTTCCGGAATTGGACAAAGATTCAAAACGAGGGCAATATCATTGCCTCTGCCACTACAGATCGGCTGGTCCACCAGGGGAGCCTGGTACAAACGAAAGGAGGCTGCTCTCTGGTAGAATGATCATCAGCATCATTGAATCCATCAGCTAACCATGTCCCAACCTATTGATGATGGATCCTCCTTCCATTATCTGGTTTCTGGGATGCCCTATAAGTTTGTCCCAATCACCAAGATGATGACTTTTGGGGGGAAAATAAGGCCGGTGAAAAGGGGGCAAACTTAATCGGCGTTAACAAACCGAGAGCTCCATGGGGCTCATGGGGTGGGTCATTATGGAGTTGAGATTCTCCACTCCTTCAAAAAAAACATCGTCATACCTCGGCGGCGTAGGAGGAATCTTCGTTTCCTTGATTTCTGAATCTAACCTTTCAGCGATCCGTTTCTTCAGTGCCAAAAGTTTTTCTTTTCTCTTCTTTTTTTGTCTTGCAGTCAAACCCTTTGAAGAATCGGCAACTTCCAGTTGTCCGGTATCGGAGTGTGTTGATTCTGGCGGGGTAAAGTCCAAAAATTCCTGAGGAGCAGCTCGAAGCATCGGCCTAGTTTGGTAGACAAAATGAAGAAGGCTTTTGGTGTCAGAGCCGAACCTACGCACCGACTGTTGCACAGACCCAATAATAACAAGGTCTAGTTGGTCTTCAAGGCTTTCGAGAAGATGATCGTCTTCGATTGACCACCGCGCAAAATCTTTCTCGTCTTTTGGATTCGGAATCATTCTTTGCCGAGCTCCGATTGCTTGGAGTGCGGGCTCGATACGATGATATAGCTCTACCGACCATGGGCCAAAATGATGGAATTTCCAAGGAAGTCCAGTATATGTTTCACCCTTGTTATGTTCGGCATAGGCTAGGTCAGCAAGATAAACATACTTGATGAGGTGAATCATACCTAATTCACGATTCCAACTATCATCATCCCGGCCGGCCACAGCGAGGATGTATTGTAAAAGGAGATCTATCTTCTCGATGTCAGGTGTTTTCAATGGCTTATCATCCTCAAACATGACGAAGAATACGATTGGTTTTATATAATATCATCAGGAAGGTTTTGTAAACAGCCAAATCCAGTTTCCCGAGTTTCCATTGCAACATAACTATCGGCATCTCTATCGGGTAGGTTAAGTTTTTCCCTCAAGCCGAAGGGCGATGTGACAAAATTCCTGAAGGCTTCGGCCTTCGCATAGGTGGAGAAGCGTCCATCGGTCGGATGGGTATAGGCTGTCGCCTGGGATTCAGAAACATAACCGGCTTTGCCCTAGCTCTTGATGACCAGCTCTTGCACCTTTCCGTATTTGCCCGAGTTGGTGACCGTAAGGTGACCGTAAACTGAACTGACATACTCCTAGGAAGGTCGGAAATCGAACGTCTCAAGGATGAGAAGGAAGATTGAATAATGAAGCCGATCATTCTCCACAACCACGAGACCAGGATTCTCCGTGTGGTGGTGCGGTGATCGGGAAATACAGATATCACTGATCTAATCTGGCCGAAAACGATCCTTGTGCTTTCCGAATCCCTTGACAAATCACGCACTTAAAGCTAACTTCCCGCAAAAATCAATAAAGGGAGCCCAGCCCATGGCCCGTACCAAAGCCGACATCATTGACGCCATCCACATGAAGCTTGGCTGTTCAAAGGCCAAGTCCGCCGAACTTGTCGAATCCATCCTGGAAATCATCAAGCAAACCCTGGCAAACGGCGAGGATGTCCTTATCAGCGGTTTCGGGAAATTCTGTGTCAAGAACAAGGAGGAACGGAAGGGAAGAAATCCCCAGACCGGTGAAGATATGATGCTGGGATCGAGGAGGGTGGTCACTTTCAAATGTTCCGGGGTCTTAAGGGATAGGGTGAATAGACGTTAATTACTTGAAGAACGTAGGGACGGACTGTTGCCCTAATTGTTGTCGGGTGGTATAAATGGCAGGAATACCTATACTTCGTTGGACTGGATGAATCATGAATATCGCCGAGCTTCTCAACAGTTCCGAGGGAAAGACACTTGAGTTCAAGCGGGACCTTTCTTCGATGAAGCCCATCCTGAAGACCTTGGTTGCGTTTGCCAATACGGCGGGCGGCACGCTCATTATCGGGCGCAAGGATGATGGAGAGCTGCAAGGAGTGCCGAATGTGCTTCGTGCTGAAGAACGGTTGGCCAGCGCCATCTCGGATGGTATTCGTCCTGCAATGACACCAGAGATTGAAATCTATTCTCATGAGGGGAAACCACTATTGGTTGTGCGTGTTCCTCACTGGCGAGGCCCATTCTACTTGAAGGCTGAGGGAGCGGAAAAGGGAGTTGCGGGTCCGGAGATTGTGGCCGAGTTGCAACGTTCGTTGGTGGGTTTTTCGTATGACCAAACGCCGTGCCCGGATCTGTCCGTTGGTGACCTGGATATGGAAAAGATTCACCGTGCCTTCGCCACTGTGGGGCGAAAAATAGACAAACAGAAATTGGAATCTCTGGGCGTGCTGGTTGCGTATGCGGGAAGACGGGTGCTTTCCTATGGGGGAGTTATCTTGTTCGGGACAGATACTGCTCGGCAACGATACTTTCCGGATGCGAGGGTGAGTTGCGCTCGGTTCAGGGGAACAGACAAGGCCGAGTTTATCGACCGTATGGACATTGACGGCGGTGTGCTGAATGCGGTTGAGGAGGTTCCAAGGTTCATACGCCGCAATACGCGGCTCGCCGCAAAAATTGAGACCATGCGCCGGAGGGACATCCCGGAGTATCCCGAGGTGGCTATTCGCGAAGTACTAGTGAACGCCATCGCCCATGCTGACTACTCTTTGACCGGCATGCGTATCCTGGTAGCGATCTACGCGGATCGTATGGAAATTCAGAATCCGGGCATGCTTCCTTTTGGTATGACCATGGAAGAATTCAAGGCAGGCGTAAGCAAGATTCGTAATCGGGTCATCGCGTGTGTTTCGAGAGTTAGGCTTGATCGAGGAGTGGGGGAGCGGTTACAAGCGGGTGATGGAGGCTTGCCGGACAGATGGTTACCCGGAGCCGGCATGGCGAGAACTTGGCGTGGCTTTGCGGGTGTTGTTTTACCCCCACCCTGAAGTCGTGGAACATTCTGCGGCACGTGTCCCTGTAAATGTCCCTGTAAATGTCCCTGTAAATGATCGCCAAGAATGGTTCCTGGAACAACTTGCGGCCGGCAGACAGGCGAGAGCGGCTGATCTAGCTGCTCATTGGGAGGTATCCGAGAAGACCGCGAAACGCGATATTGCGTATCTGAAGAAACATGGATTGGTCGAATTCGTCGGTTCGCCGAAAAAAGGCTTCTACCGGCTGGCGATGCAGGTATGAAGACCGTCTTTGCCATCTCCAAATTGATTGAATGACAATTTGAATGAAGTGTCCGCAACCATCCGCTACTTGGGAGAGATTGGAAAGGAGAACGATCTGGCTGGAAAGGGTTGTCATGGATCTGCTGTGTGAGAATCCGTGTGAGAAAATGTTTCCAAAATATGCCAAAACGTGATATTTTCGGAAAAAGTCTGACAAACCGATATGTAATGATGTCAGTGTCTTAGTGTAATTTGAGAAGGTTGCGAAACTCAGGGGTACTGACTTCGAATCCGTAGGTCGCCCGTTCGAGTCGGGCCGGGCGTGCCAAATAAATTAGCCAATCAAAAATTTCACATCATCATGCCGTTTTATTTTTGTTACAGACCTTTTACCAGCAATTCCAGGGATTGCTGGTAAAAGGTGATCTGAAAGCTGCGGGTGCAAGGTATTTCATAGGGACTTCCTCCTCAGGCGCATTCGAGTATGCCAACACAGGACGATTATAAAACAGCACGGGCACTGGCGCTCGATACGCTGTCAAAAGTTGACATAGAAAGGTGCTGCATCAACGCAGGCCTTTTACCGGAGTTGATCTCTCCCGGGATAAAGCGGGTGCCCATTCCATATCTGGGCGATACATACAGCCTCACCGTGTGCAATGAGCAGATTTGCTTCGACGATGCCTCGGGTCCCCTTAAAATCCCTGATCAGGTGCTCTTGCTTCACTATTTGATTACGGCCCAGGGCGTCCCTGTTGGGGACGAGTGGATTACTTTCCGGGAAGTGCCGTCTGGGCCTTTTTATTATGCGGCCTTTATAAAACGGGCAATCACCCCGCTGGTAAAATGTTTCGGAGGAAGCCCCTCCCTTCTGGAAGAGGTTGCCCACACGATCGGCCAGGTGTTGCCATCGCCTGGGGACAAGGCCCTGAAGGTCTTAGCGCTTCCCCGTGTACCTGTGGTGCTCTCTTTATGGAAGGGGGATGAGGAGTTTCCGCCCGAAGCGAATCTCTATTTTGATCAATCGATTGTTTCCTACCTGCCCACAGAGGATATTGCTTACCTGGCAGGTGCGGTGGTGTACAAGGTAATCGGCATCGCGCGGAATATGGCGCTATGTGGACCAAATCTGTAAGATGGACACCCCCACCCTACGAGTTTTCTTGTTGGGTGAGGAGTGGGTTTCTGAAAAAGCCGTGATACCGAAGACTTGGCAGGATGTTTCAATTAAGCGCGATGAATATTATCACAGCTTTTGAGGGAAATTGTCTCCTCGCCCACAGAGGTCTCTAACACATCGTTTGGGGTCAATACATCTCAGGCACGACAGATGAAAATAACCATACTCGGCTCAGGGACCTGTGTGCCCTCACTGAAGCGGAGCAGTTGTTCGGTTCTGATTGAAATCGCCCAAAACCTGCTCCTGTTCGATTCCGGTGCAGGTACCATGAAACGACTCCTTGAAGCCGGGGTCACCATTGATAAGCTTTCCCACATCTTTTACAGCCATCTTCACCCAGATCATACAGGCGAGCTGGTCCCTTTCTTGTTTGCCTCAAAGTACCCCCAAACTTATCGGCCACGGAAACCATTTACCATTGTGGCGGCTAAGGGATTTACAGGTTTTTATGAAAAACTCAAACTGGCTTATGGGGAGTGGATCGAACTGGCACCCGGCCTTTTGAAGATTTTAGAGCTTGACACAAAGGACCGTGATCACCTCGACTGTGGCCTATTTGATGTGGACTCCCTTCCCATGGACCATACGGACATGAGCCTTGCCTACCGCATCACCACACCCGACGGAAGATCTGTTGTCTATTCAGGGGATACTGATCTCTGCGACAACCTGGTGACACTGGCAAAGGGGGTGGATGTGCTGATTTGCGAATCTGCCTTACCAGACGACATGAAGGTTCCCGGGCATCTTACACCATCGCTGGCAGGCAAGGTTGCGACCCAGGCAGGCGTGAAAAAGCTTGTGCTCACCCACTTTTACCCCGAATGCGATTCGGCCGATGTGGCCAAGCAGTGCCGAAAAACCTACCGCGGGCCCCTTGTGCTGGCAGAGGACCTTATGGAAATAGCGCTACCGTGAGGTCGTGATAAATTGACAAATTAGTAATCTGGCTATTCATCATGGAGTCCAGGTTTTTTTGCACAAATACTGATACATCTCCCGGATGGCATTATAAGGGCCGATACTGATACCCTATGGATTGGAAACAATATCTTTAATTTGTTCGGGTAAGATATTGATTTTAGAAAATATTTTTTCTTCAAGAAGCCGTGTTTCTCGCTGAACCTTTTCAAGGCGAGCTCGAAGACCAGATACTTTCTTGGCATACCTATTCAGCACGTCCCGAAACCGCTCCTCAATGTCCACCACCTCTTCGTGCTTGACCCGTTTATCAGCGTAGTTGACAACCTCTGCCTCGGTGACAGCATCCGGGTCAGAGGTTCCCGGATCGACACGGATATGCTGGCGTACGATATTGGCCACTGCAGGATAGCCCAAGGAGGTAAGTAGCTCCCCCCCGGTTTGAGCGTGGTCCTCCATGGTCTGAATGGACATGGTCTTTGTAATATCATGGAGCAAAGCCCCTGCCTCTATTAAGGCAAGGTCAAGGTGCTGGCCATGCTTGTTTAGTTCACGGGCAATGAGCAGGGCCACATCTGTCACCAGCTCGCTGTGCCGGACAATATGGGGCAACATCTTATATCGCTGGATCAACTCAAAACATTGTTCTCGGGTAGGTATCAATCGTGTCTTCACCAATACGATACATTTGTGTGTCTATCATACAGTTCGAATTGTAACAACATATCAAGCCAACAAATCCTATTTCTCTTCCAGAATCTCCCTTGTTTTTCCAGACAGCTCTTTGATGGTGAAGGGCTTCTGAATAAAACCGTTACAGCCTCGTGCCAAGATCCCGCTGGCTTCACCATTAATGCTAAAACCACTTGAAAGCAACACTTTTATGCCTGGATTGATCTCCTTCATGCGGTCATAGGTCTCACCACCACACCCATACGGCCTCTTTTCCGTCCTTGGCTATGAGTACCCAGTAGCCCATAGGCATAACCTCTAATGCCGTCAATCCCTGTCATCTTTTTGCCATTGACGTAAGGCACATAAGCTTTTTTCATGCTTTTCGATCAATCGAGTCAGAGACGCTTCAATTGTCTTAGCTGAGATGGGCTTTTGGATAAAATCATGGACGCCTATCTTGATAGCTTCCGCGGCAACCTCAATATTGGCGTAGGCTGTCATGAGAACCTTCATGGTGTCAGGGCGAGACTTTGTTACCAACTTAAGGAATTTCAGGCCATCCATTCCCGGAAGTCTGTAATCGCAGATAATAATGTCATATCTTTGCCTCTTGATTGCTTCCAAACCATCTTCGGCAGTCTCAAGCGCCAGCAAATGGCACCCTTTGCTTCGAAAGGATAACGTCATTGAGCCTCTTATCCACTCGTCATCGTCTACAAGCAGTATCTTTATGTCTTTTAGTTTGCTGAATAAGTCCATATTCTTACCCCCGCGTGTCGATTACGAAAATTATCTTGAATATCTAAACCAACCTGCTTTGACCGACCTGCCTCCCGGACGCGAAGCGCGGCCGTAAGACAAAACCCCTGCCCTGTGGGTGGGCTTCATTATCTCCAATAGCACGGGGTGTGCCAAGAAAAAGCTGATCTTGATAATAGCTATACATTCAGCAAGTTATCCTTGTCTGCTTTTGCAAATAAATTCTATTTTGGGACTAAGTTTGGGAACATTTCCGAATGGATTTGGTAAAATCACCAAAATAGAAAAGGACATTGCTAATGATGAGAATATCTACAGATGGTTAAAGGGGAGTGAAAAAGTAGGAGGAACGAAGTGAGCTATCTAATTTGCAGTTTTTTTCTGCGGTAGCGAAAATTGTAGTAGTTCATATTAACAAGCTGTGCGGCCTTGGTATCATTGCCCTTAGCTATTTTGAGAGCTTCTCTAAAATAATATTTGTCTAAAGATTCATGTAGGGCGGGAAGGTCCACCCCTGCCGAGGGAATAGGATGGAATGGCATTTCGGATTGCCGATTGCGGATTGTGGATCGGGAGTTGAAAGGGCTACTTTTACTCACCGGCTGTATCCCAAGGTCGTGGAGTGTTAGCTCTGGCTCCTTGCCAGTAAGAACCCCTCTTTCAACGAGGTTTCTTAATTCACGGACGTTCCCTTTCCAGTGATAATTCTTCAGGGCGTCTTCGGCCTGGGGAGAAAGACGGATAAAGGATTTACAGTACTTTTGATTAAACTCTACCAGAAAGTGCCTGGCAATAGGAATAATATCATCACGGCGTTCGTTTAGGGATGGAACCTCTACCTTAATAACTGCTATCCGGAAATAGAGGTCTCTTCTAAAAAGCTCTTCTTCTATCATGCCTTCCAAATCTTTATTGGTGGCAGAGACGACTCTGGTTCGGATGCTGAGCTTTTTAGACCCACCAACTTTGTAATATTCGCCATCTTCAAGGAAGCGAAGGAGCTTTGCCTGAGCCTCAATGCTCAGGTCACCCACCTCATCAAGAAACAGTGTTCCACCTGCGGCCTGTTCTATTAATCCCTTCTTGCCTGATGCAGCCGCTCCGCTAAAGGCTCCTTTCTCATATCCAAACAGCTCGCTTTCGATAAGCTCCTTTGGTATGGCAGCGCAGTTCAGGGTGACAAAAGGCCCCCTAAAATTCGGGCTCTTGTAATGGATCGCACTGGCTATCAACTCTTTGCCGGTGCCTGTCTCACCAAGAATAAGAACAGGGGTGTCCGGGCTTCTTGCCACATTGTCCACAAAGTCCATCACATCCTGGATAGCGTTGCTTTCTCCAATAAAGCACGGGAGGTTTTCCTTAAGATATTTTTCTTGTAGGCTCTGAACTTCTTTCCTCAACCTGATAGTTTCAAGGGCGTTCCGAATGCTTACCTCAAAGGCATTCATCTGAATGGGTTTTACCACATAATCGTAAGCCCCAAGCTTCATAGCGGAGATCACGGACTTTACATCCTCAAAAGCGGTTATCATGATAACGAGAATATCGGGGTATCGAGTCTTGATTTCTTTAAGGGCATCGATTCCACTCATACCAGGAAGTCCGATATCGAGCAACACCAGGTCGGGAGGATCCTTTTCTATGGTCTCAATTGCGGTTTCGGCTGTAGGAAATGCCTTTATCTGGTAATCCTTCCCCATACTAAGGATGACCCCTTTCCTGATGGCTTCTTCATCATCAACGACATATATGGAATATAAAATCATCTTGAGTTCGTCGTTTTTTCGATTGGAAGTTCAATCCTGAATTCAGCCCCGCCCCATTGACTCGTAAATACCCGCATAGTTCCATCGTGGTCTGTGATAATTCTATGACTGAGGCTGAGACCTATGCCTGACCCCTCGTTTTTGGTAGTAAAAAAAGGATCAAAGATCTTGTCTCTAAGTTCTAAAGGCACGCCTGGTCCTGAATCGGAAACCGTTATGAGAATACAGTTGTCTCCCTTAGATGTAGTTATCTCTATTTTCTTAGGTCCATTCATGTTTTTCAGGGCCTCAGCGGCATTGGTAATCAGATTTAAAATGACCTGTTCGATTAAATGGTGATCCGCATAGCACTGTGGCAAGTCCAGGGCCAATGCTTTTTCTAACTCAATCCCACTTTTTCGTAAGGTAACCGAAGAAAGGTTAATAGCGTCTTCGACAGCCTTGTTAATATCTTTCAACTCTAATTTAGGCGCAGTGGGCCTGGAAAAGTCCATCACCCTTTTAATAACAGCTTCTATCCTATTTGAAGCAGATTTAAGTTCTCCAATAATTTCCTTTACCTGATCCAGGGAGTCTTGACTGTCGTAAATCTTTTCCAGGGTGTCCAAATACATATTGATGCCGGAAAGCGGGTTTCTTATTTCATGAGCAATGCCAGCAGCAACCCGTCCCAATGCAGCCATCTTATCCTGTATCCTCAGTGCCACCTTGGCCCGCTTGTGTTCGCTAATCTCTAATCGTAGCTTTTCGTTGGCCGCCGCAAGATCAGCCGTGCGCTCTGCCACCCGCACCTCCAGTTCATCGTAAGCCTTCCGAAGTGCCTTCTCGCTCTCCCTCAAAGACCGATTTCGTTTTTCTAATTCTTGTTGTTGGTGATATAATCTTAAAAATACTTCAACTCTACTTCGCAGAATATACGAATCTACGGGTTTTGTGACATAGTCAACAGCTCCAATATCAAATCCCAGTTTTATAAAGTGATCCGATTTGTACACTGCCGTGACAAATATGATCGGGATATTCGCGCCCTTTTCTTGCGATTTTATGAGTTCAGCAGTTTCAAATCCACTCATCCCGGGCATTTTTACATCGAGTATTATCAAGCAAATATCGTGCTTTAAAAGCTGTCGAAGGCCCTCTTTTCCTGACTTTGCCGTAATAATTTTCCTGCCACGTCTCCTCAGAATTCGCGTATATGCGTGGAGATTGTTTTCGTCGTCATCAATAATAAGTATTGCTTCGAACGCATTTGTCTTCATTGTCTTCAACTTGCGGAGCTAAGTTCGGCCTATGGGCCGTTCTATAGGGATTCTGACAGTAAATGTTGTCCCTTCACCTTTCCTGGATTCAACCTGAATGTCACCTGAATAGGCATCCACCATCGTCTTGACGCTCGCCAGACCAAGACCTGTTCCCTTACCAATCGGCTTGGTGGTAAAGTCCGGAGAATATATCCTGGCAAGGTCTTCTTCTGCAATCCCCTCACCAGTGTCAGATATTCTGATAACCACAGCCTTGTCCTCCAGACGGGTCTCTACCGTCAGCCGTTTCTCTGGGGAATGCTCCATGGCATCAATGGCATTCTTTACAAGGTTATCTATAATCTGCTTGATTTGAATGGGGTTTCCTACAATGCACGGCAGGTTATCTGAGAGGTCAACATGCTTTTCTATCTGGTACTTGTAAATAGGATTTAGCCTGAAGAAATCGAGTTCTCTTTTAATAATCTCGTTTATGTCAATCTGTTCGCTCCTGTGGAGGGCCTTATTCCTTGCGTGAATCAGGATGCCCGAAATTATCTCTTTTAAACCAAAGGCGCTCGATTTGACAACGTGAAGACATTCTCTCAAGTCTTTCAAGTCTATGTTCTCATCGGACATTATCATATCGGCCAGCTCCAACCCACCATGGATGGCCTGAAGAGGGTTATTCAAGTTATGAACGATTTGTGAGGCGTACTTGCCAATCTCCGCCTCTCTCTCAACGGCTAAGAGCTGCTTGGTTCTTTCTTCTACCCTCTTTTCCAATAACCGGTTATGTTCCTCCAGTTTTTTAAGCAAGTTCCTTCTTTGCTGCTGCAAGTTGAACACGTCGATGGCTTTCCTCACAATCAGCTTTAGTTCAGTGTTATCCCAGGGCTTGAGAATGTAACGGTATATGCTCCCTTTGTTAATGGCATCAAGAATGGAATCCCGATCACCATGAGCTGACAATACCAGGCGAATAATCTCGGGATACTTTTGCTCGACCTGTATGAGCAATGCGAGGCCCCCCATCTCCGGCATGGATAGGTCAGTCACAACAATATGGATCCTCTCTCTCGCCAAGAGATCGAGTGCCTCTTGTCCGCTTTTGGCAAAAAACGACGTATACGGCTCGGTGCGTAGCGTCCTCTTCAGGGCGTTTAATGTCTCCTGATCATCATCGACAAAAAGTACGGTTCGCGTTTCCATCACAATGTCCTCGCGTCGTTGGTTAATTGCCGTTCCTCTTACGTAATTCGCAGCTATGTTGGCTCACTCCGTTGGGTTAGTCATTGGTAAGTGAGCTAAAGTGCCTAAAGTGAGCTAAAGTGCCTAAAATTATTTGTGTTTCAGTGGCTTCATTCTAAAAAATATCAACCTTGCAAATCTTCAAGTCCGTTTTTCAACTTCTTTGGCAAATGTTTATGATCTTAATCCTATCCTTAACTTTAGTTCACTTTAGGCATTTTAGTTCACTTTAGGCACTTGTTTTTATGAATGACCAATACCAACCTTCCCCCCGCAGTAAGGACAGGCCTTCCAGGTTGAAGCCAAGAATTTGCCACAGCTGGCACAAGAAGGGATAACCGTTCCCCCACAAAACGGGCAAAATTGAAATCGTTCCTCCAGTTGAACACCACAATGCGGGCATGGAATTTCCAGGGTGTTTTGTGGTCCGAGGACCCTCAGGACCTCCTCACAGGTCGTGATACCTGCTTTCACTTTGTTGATGGCATCCTCCAGGAGAGTCGTCATACCCGACCACCGTGCCGCCCTCAGAAGTTCTGTCTCATTAGCATCTCTGTGGATCATTTTCCTGAGTTCCTCATCAATCTGGAACACTTCGAAAATCCCTATTCTTTCTGCGTACCCGGTCTGGTTACAGTGCTGACACCCGGCCCCCTTTTGAGGCGTAAAATCGAGGCTTTTCTTGTGCAATTTTAGGGCGCGGAGCTGTTCTTCGGTCGGATCCTCGTCTACCTTGTTGCAATGCGGGCAGATACGCCGTACAAGCCGCTGGGCAATGATACCGGTCAAGGCTTCGCTGATCACATAAGGTTTGATCCCAAGATCCCTCAGGCGTGTAATCGAGGCTATGGCGCTGTTTGTGTGCAGGGTACTCAGCACTAAGTGCCCTGTCATGGCCGCATGAAGGGCCACTTCAGCGGTTTCAAAGTCCCTAATCTCCCCCAGCATAATCACATCCGGGTCCTGACGTAAGAGAGCCCGCAGGATAATGGGAAACCGAAGACCAATCTTTTCACGGACAAGTACCTGCTCCGCCAGGCCCATGTAATACTCTACCGGATCTTCAATGGTTGTATAATTCTTGATAGTAGTGGCCACTTGCCGCAAAAGCGAGTAGAGCGTGGTAGTCTTTCCGCTGCCGGTAGGCCCTGTGCTCAGAATAACCCCCTGGGGCCGTGAAACCAATCGCACAAGTTTTTCCATGTCCCTGTCTGAAAGGCCCAGCTCTGCAATATCCTTGATGGCCGCGTTCTTATCCAGTATCCTTAGTACTACCTTTTCCCCGGTAATCGTGGGAAGCGTGGAAATGCGCATGTCTACCATCTTAGAGGAAGTTTTTACGGTCACGCGGCCATCCTGAGGTCTGCGCCGTTCCGCTATATCCAGTTCACTTATGATCTTGATCCTGGAGACAATGGAGGCATGCATCGTAAGTGGGATGTGGATTTTATCGTGAAGGAGTCCGTCTATGCGATAACGCACCATAACATACTTGGCCTTGGGTTCAATGTGAACATCCGAGGCATTATAGCGTAAGGCTTCAGAGATAATAGCATTGACGATCCGGATGGCGGGCGGTTGATCCTTGGCGCGCAGCAACTCATCAATATCTGCTTCTTCATCCTCTTCGTCTAAGAGGATTTCTATAGTATCATAAGGGTCGGACATATCGACTTCAGATATTATTTCCTCAACGATATTGGACTCGCCATAAAGCTCCTGTAATTTGTCGATGATCTCTTTCTGGGTAGACAGAACAGGTTGAACCGGTAGCCCAACAATAAACTTCAGATCATCCACCTTCATAAAATCAGTGGGATCGGCCATAGCAACGATTAATCGGCCATCAGCACGTTTGAGGGGCACAAGTACATTTTTTTCACAGATTTCTTTGGGGATGAGTAATGCCAGCTCCTTTGGCACCGCAAATTCATTCGGATAGACCCGATTTATTCTAAGTTCTGATTGGATCGTCTTTATAATGGTTGCTTCATCCACAAGCCCCATGTCTATCAGGATCCTCGGCAAAATCTTATTCGTCTTGGCCTGCACCGCCAAAGCTTTATCCAGATCCTCCTTTTGGATCAGTTTTTCCCGGAGCAGGATACGTCCAAGTTGGCTCCGATTTATGTTGACAAAGCGACTCAGTTGCTTGATTTTCTTTTTTTGGGCCTCCCGCTGTTTTTTTAAGGCCTTATTTTCCTGGATCAAATCATATTGCTCAAGAGCAAGGCTAACCGTAAGACGCAAGTCAGCGTCGTTCCAGGGTTTTGTGATAAATTTGTAAACAGCCCCCTCATTGATGGCCCCCATGATCGCGTCCACGTCGGCATGCCCGGTGAGCATAATCCGGATGGTCTGGGGATACAGTTCCTTGACCTTGCGCAGCAGGTCTGCCCCGGTCATGCCCGGCATGCGGTGATCGGAGATCACGACGTGGACCGGCTCTTTTTCGAGAAGCTTCAGGGCCTCGACTCCGGAACTCGCAGTCAGTATGGTGTAATTTTCTTGCCTGAAAATGCGGCGCATGGCCTTTAATACATTTTCTTCGTCATCAACAAACAGAACCTTATAAGTAGTCTTTCCCTGCTCGGCCGCCTTATGCCCGTTCGGTTGTTCTGAATCCTTTTCCTTCCCAATGAAAAGAGACGCTAATCTGGACATGTTAACTCCTATTATTTGTTGGTAATAAGTGAACTAAAGTGCCCAAGGTTGTAATGTTTGGTCTCGTCTTGAGTTGCAAGTTACGTATTACGATTTAACCTGCAACAAACCCGCAAGCCACAACCCCAATCCAAAATCGCCAATCCCTATCCCACCGGTATTCGAATCGTAAATGTAGTTCCCTTGCCTACCTCGCTTTGAACATCAATGGTGCCTTCGTGTTTCTTGATAATGTTATAGGCAACATTGAGCCCCAAACCTGTCCCTTTTCCCACCTCTTTGGTGGTGAAAAATGGATCGAATATCTTGGAGAGGTTCTCTTTGGGGATGCCTGATCCCGTGTCACTGATCGTAATCTCCACTTTCCCATCTTCTAGTGCCCTTGTCGTAATGTTTATCTCACCCTGTTTTTCTATTGCCTGGGCTGCATTGACTAAAATATTCATGAAGACCTGATTCAGCTGCTGGGGATAACATTGCACCTGCGGTAGGTCTCCGTATTCCTTTGTGACCGTGGCCTTGTACTTGAGTTCGTTCCAGACAATGTTCAGCGTAGAGTTGAGGTTACGATTGATATCCACGTATTCAAGCTTTTGCTTGCCCGGATGGGCAAAATTCTTCAAGTCGATTACGATCCTTTTGATACGTTCAGCTCCCTCTTGGCACTCTTTGATCAAATTCGGGACATCATCCAGGATAAAATCGATGTCCATGTCCTTTTCCAGTGCAACAATACGGTCCAATGTCTCTAAAATCGCTGCTCGATCTTCTTCGGAACTCATGGCCCCCTTTTTTATCCCTGAAACGAGGAGCCTGTATTCCTGAATCAATGATCCGATGTCCTTCTCATAGCCTTCCAGGGTATTCAAGTTGCTGCTGATAAATCCCATGGGATTATTGATCTCATGGGCGACACCAGCAGCCAATTGCCCAATGGAAACCATTTTTTCCTGCTGCATTAACCGGGCCTGGGTCTCTTTTATTTTCTGGGTCTTCTTTTCCACCTCTATTTCAAGGCTTTCGGCCAGGCGCCGGTATTTTCGCTCTGATTTTTCCAGGAGAGCAGCCTTCTCCTTGAGCTGGTCATATGACTCTTTGACTACGTGCTCATGAAGCCCTGCTGTCAACTGATTCTTATAGTTACAGATTATAAGATGGTTTAGTACCTTCAGGAGAAAGCACCCGAGAGGGACAACCGGACATGATGAGCGATCTCCATCTTTCTCATATCGGAGAACCAGATAGCCTATAGTTTCAAGTTCGTGCGTAATGGGTAAAATAGTGATTCTGCTCTGTGCCGATCTGAATGTCTTAAGCGAATCCAGCCTTTCCCGGTGCAAGATCCTGCCAATAGTGGCCGCCTCTTCCGGAGACAGGGAGTCCTTGGGGTAGTATGGTGTGCCGTCCGGCAATAGCATCACGACGACAACGGGCGCAACCTTTTGTACCTCTGCCCACAGGTCGTCAAGCACCGAGGTTGAGAGGAGTTCGGTCAGGCCATATTCTCGGTCAAAATCCTTTGTCATTTCGCTCACTCCGTTCGCTGTCATTTGTCACTCGTCATTTGTCATTTGCAACTCGCAACTCGCAATGACCAGTGACCAATGACAAATGACAAATGACCCCTCACCTTGGAATCATGCTCAAGAAATTATTCTCCGTGACCAAATACTTTCCCTTCAATCTATAGATATTATTCAATTTTTGATAGATCTGTTTTAATACTATTTCAAAGGTCTCCTTCACACCACGGCCGTAAAGGGCCGAGCTGAACGTAATCGGAAGCCCTGTGGGCCGCCATCGATCTAACACCTCCTCCTCGCTAATGATATCCCTCAGGTCTCGCTTATTAAACTGTACCACCAGTGGGAGATTGTCAAAATCAAGGCCCACACGGCCTGCATTTTTTTCCAGGTTGTCAAAGCTCTCAAAATTGCTCATCGACTGGCTTATCTGGGAATCAGCTACAAATACCACCGCATCTGCCCGGGACAAAACCGCCTTTCGCGTGGCATCGTGCGCTACCTGGCCCGGAACCGTGAAAAGTTTTATCTTGATTCTAAAATCGCTTTCCGATGTTATCATCAATGGAAGGAAATCAAAAAAGAGGGTCCTGTCTCCCTTGGTCTCAAAGGTCATGAATTCACCGCACCTGGCCGGATTCAGAATGTCATGAAGTTGCATGAGATTGGTCGTCTTCCCGCTCAATGCAGGACCGTAGTAAACAACCTTGACCACCATTTTCTTTTCTTTCTCACTTAGTTCAGCCATGTCGGCCCACTCCGTTTGGTGTCATTGGTCACTGGTCATTTGTCATTAGTTGCGGATTGCGGGTTTGGCATAAGTTAAACTCGTAATAGGTGGCTCGCAACTCGAGACGAGAATAAACATTGCAACTCAAGACGCTTTAGCTCACTTTGTCCGCTTCTATTGAGTAATGACAAATGACTAATGACAAATGACAAAGGCCATGATAACCCCTTTACCTCGAAACTTTCCAGACAGAGGGGTAAAATAGATATCATAGACCCCATCTGACAGCCGGTAGTCCTGAAGTGTTTGGGGCATGTTGGTTTCGACTACATCGGCCATTTTCTTTTCCGCATCAGTTGAAAAGTAATCTACAAGTTCTTTTCCTATCTCAATGCTCTTGCCGTTGAATGATAACGCCTGGGCCCCTTGATTTATTAGGACAATACCCCCTTCAGCGCTGACACCGATGATGGGTATGGGCAGGTCCTCCAGCACAGCCCGTGAGAGCTCCAGGGCCTGGTTCTGAATCTCAAGCTCCTTTGTTCTTTCTTGAACCAGTGCCTCCAGGTTCTCATTCATTCTCTTTAACTCTTTGTTTTGGTGCAGAACCTTTTGGTGCAGCTCCTCATTGGCCTGGATAAGGTCATATTGTTTCAGGGCCTGTTTGATTTCCAATTTCAGATTTTGATCGTTCCACGGTTTTAGGAGGAATTTATAGATATGCCCTTTGTTTATTGACTCGGTAATGGCGTCCACGTCCGTGTACCCTGTAAGGACGACACGAATCGTATCAGGATACCGTTCTTTTACGACAGATAAAAACTCAGTGCCGCTCATCTCGGGCATCCGCTGATCGGATATGACTAAATGAACCTCGTTTTCTTCAAGAAGTTTAAGGCCCGCAGTGCCACTTGTAGCCGTCAAGAGACGGTAGCCCTCCTTTCGGAGCAATCGTTTTAAGGAGCTTAAGATATTCTCCTCGTCATCCACACAAAGGACTGTATGTTTGTAATCGTTCATCGCTCCTACTCCGTTCGATGTGATTTGTCACTTGTCAGTAGTCATTAGTTGCGGGTTACGGATTACCAATGACAAATGACCAGTGACCAATGACTATTCCCCTTCTTCAAGAAAAAAGTCGCAGGCTGACTCAATCTCGGTTGACACATTAGGAAACCAATCTGACACGGTTTCCAATTCGGCCGCCATGAGCTTTACGGCCTCGGGATGGGTGACAGAAAAGTCAGATTCGCTTTCCGGATCAATCTTGTAATTGTTTACAATGATGTCAGCAACATGAACAGATATTAATAAATTTAGATTGTAGGCAGTTTTTCTCACAGCATGATGATACCTCATAGCATCGATGAGACCAGCAGGGAGGTGCCATCTTTTGGCCAAATGCGCTCCGATTTGTGCGTGGTTGGCGGGCAACAACTTCTTTTCAGCCTCATAAAAGGATAGATCATCCTTGTGCATTGATTCCCATACCTGTCCGAAAAACTCCTTAAAATGCTGAGCTAGAACCACCTTCCCCACATCATGCAGGAGCCCTGCAACAAAACTCTCATCAGGGATGGCCAGGCGGGTTTTCTCGGCCAAGTACCTGCTTGTCACGGCCACCGCAACCGAATGTTTCCAGAAGTCTGTGACGTTAAAGCCTTCAAAGGCACCTTTTTCTGAAAAAGTATCTATAATCGAAACCGAAATAACCGCATTGCGAACGGTGTTGAAACCTAATATAGTCACAGCATGGGGAATGTTGTTAATTCTGGATTGGAATCCGTAAAAGGCCGAGTTGACCAGCCTTAAAATCTTGGAAACCATGGCCTGGTCCTTTTCTATTGTTTTGCTCAAGGTTTTGATGGAAGTGTCGTAGTCCTGGAGCATCTTGTTAACTTTGAGTGCTACAGTGGGCAGTGTCGGAATCTCCTGGATACGATCCAGTTTCCTGAAAAATGTCTGTGCGTCCATTGGTTACCCCTTTTGTTGCTGGTCCTTATTTCACTCTCCCCTCACGTAAATCACATCAGTGATCGGATCGTTCTTATGAAGCGCCGTTAGTTTTCTGATATAATCTCTTGTTAAGGTCGTATTATGGGGAAGTAAGAACCGCCCGCTGGAAGAATAGATCGACCTTGACAGAATCATACCTTCCTTCAAATCGTTGATTGATACCTCCTTTTCCCTCCCATAAGTTATCCCTCTTGTCTTGAGAAGGTTCAAAAAGACCTTGACAATATCCGGATCATACCGGGTAAAGCCGTGTTCCCTTAAATGGAGGATCGCGGCCTTTTGCAAGACTTCATCTTCAGGTAAATGATCCTGGGTTACCTTGCTCGCTTTTGTAACCTCTTTAAGCGATCTGTCCACATCAATCTTCAGGTTAACGATCTTGTCATAGGCATCTGCTACAGCGATAATCCTGGAGCCTAATGGTATCTCCTCCTCGGCCAGTTGATCCGGATACCCCTGGCCGTCATAGTGCTCGTGGTGACTCCTGATCAATAACCCAACATGGTCCAGCTTGTTGATAAACTGAACCGTTGCCTGACCCTCCTGCGGGTGGTTCCGAAACAATGTCCTGTCTTGCGAAGTCCATTTGTTCTCTTCATATTTCAAGAGTCTTTGAGGAAACCCGAGCTTCCCAATGTCATGCAAAAGAGCGGCGATTTCTATCTGGGTGACCTCGTCTTCGGGCAGGTCAAGAAGCTGGGCAATCTCGCGCGACATAACACTCACGCGCCTTCCGTGCCCTGCCAATGAAGGGGTGTGCATCTCGACAAGCGAGGCAAAGGCCCGGACCGTGTTATAGAGGCTCGATTCGAGTTCCTGGTTTAAACGGGACAGCTCTTTGTTCTTTTCAACAATTTCCCTGGAGCGCTCTGCCACCTTGTTTTCAAGGTTCTTGTTTAGCTCACCGAGTTCTTTGTTCTGCTTTTTTGTGAGGGCAAGCAGCCGGCGGTTTTCCACGACCAGCTCATATTGCTCAAGGCACTGTCGGACTTGAAGCAAAAGATCCTCCTCATTCCATGGCTTGGGAAAATACCTGTGGATCTCTCCCCTGTTTACAGCATCCACAATGGCATCGATGTCAGAATAAGCGGTCAAAAGGATTCGTACAGCCCAGGGAAAGATTTTTTTCGTCTTTTCAAGGAACTGCACACCTGTCATCTCCGGCATTCGCTGATCAGAAATAATAAGGGAAAACGGCTTTTGGGCCTCTTTGAGCATCTTCAGACCTTCCTGCCCGCTCGATGCGGTATAGATCTCATAAGCCTCTTGGCGAAATAGCCGCTGGAGCGATTTTGTGATCGACTCCTCGTCGTCTACGAGCAGCAGAGTATGTTTGTATTTTAGCGCCATATCAGACCCCCGGTCATTCGTCGTTAGTCATCAGGTCATTGAGTCAATCAATTACCAATGCCTAATCCACCGGTATCCGAATCGTAAATGTGGTCCCCGCGCCAACAGTACTTTCCACGTCGATAGTTCCCTTGTGCTTCTTAACGATCTGATAAGTAACGTTAAGGCCCAAACCCGTCCCCTTTCCCTCCTCTTTGGTGGTAAAAAAAGGGTCGAATATCTTAGAGAGATTTTCTTTGGGGATCCCCACCCCAGTGTCACTTATTTTAATCTCCACATAGCCATCATTGGCCTGGGTTACAATCCGGATCTCCCCCTTATTTTCTATGGCCTGGGCAGCATTGACCAAAAGGTTCATGAAAACCTGATTGAGTTGCTGGGGATAACATTGCACCTCTGGCAGGTCCCCGTATTCTTTTGTGACTGTGGCCTTGTATTTGAGTTCATTCCAAACAATGTTAAGGGTTGAATCCAGGCATTTGTTAATATCCGCATATTTTAGCTTACCCTCGCCGGGATGAGCAAAATCCTTCAAGTCGATGACGATTTTCTTGATCTGTTCAGTGCCCTCCCGGCACTCTTTGATCAGGTTCGGGGTATCATCCAGGAGAAACTCGATGTCGATTTCCTTTTCAAGGGCAGCGATCCGCTCCAGTTTCTCTGAAATGGCGGCTCGACCTTCTTCGGTCGCCACAGCCTTGTTCAATTCCGAAATCAAGGACCTGTATTCTGCGATCAACGCACTGATATCCTTCTCATAGCTCGCCAAGCTATGTAAATTGCTGCTAATGAATCCAGTAGGATTATTGATCTCGTGGGCCACACCTGCGGCCAATTGGCCGATGGAGGCCAACTTTTCAGACTGTAACACTTGAGCCTGCGTCTCTTTTAGTCTCTGCAACATTTGTTCCAATTCGTCATGTGATTTTTGCAGCGCCTCCTCGGCTTGCTTACGTTCGCTAATATCGCGGAAGGATTCAATAACACCTATTATTTCACCCCCCTTTTTTAAAGGGGTAGCAACAAATTGAACAGGTATCTTTCGACCATCTCTTGTTTCCTTGATGACTTCGGATACAATCCGTTCTTCGCCCATCAGGACACGCCTGAGAGTGCACATTTCTGTGTGACAAACCTCATGGTGGAAGTGTTCATAACATTTCTGCCCCACAGATTCTCCACTGGCAATGCCTGTGAGCTTTTCCATCTCTACATTAGACTGGAAGATGTTAAAATCTTTGTCGATCACACGCATACCATCTCCTGACCCATGCAAGATGGCAGACGTCAGTTCCCGGGCACCTACCAGATTGTCAACCATCTCATTAAACTGGCAGGCCAGTTCGCCGATTTCATCGTGTGTTTCTACTTTTGCCCTTGCAGTAAAATCACCGCTTGTTATCTTTCGGGTGGTGGCAACCAGATGCCCTACCGGGCCGGTGATGCTTTGGATCACATAATAGTTGAGAAGGCTTCCTGCCAAAACAGCCACGATGCCCAATATGGTCATTAAAATCATAATGTGCTGATAGAGTGTATGAATTTGCTCTATTGCTGCATCTGATATTTCCGACAATAACATTACCTCTTCTGCCAGGACATCGGTCACTTTGTCCACGATCGCATCCATCTCTTCCATGTAAGATCCAGCCTTGGGGTTACCAAACGGGTTTTTGAGGCCCAGAACCTTTCCTGCTGCGATTTCATACTGTGAGAACACTTCTTCTAAAGCCAAAAGCCTTTTTTCTGTTTCTCTCAGTTGTTGACAAAGGCGGGGGGTAGCCTTGAGTCTTGTGTCCATAATCAAGCCTTTTAGGTTGGCATTTTCAATCATTAGTTTTTCAAAAACCTTTGCAAACCTCTTCTTTTCGTCCTCTGTTCTCCGTATGAGATAGTCATGCGGCCCCATCAGGCTTTTTTCAAAACAAAGCGCCATCTTTTGGAATTGTCTTTCAATAATAAAAATAGACTTCGCCTCATACATGACAATGTGAATTCGATGCAAGGCATACACTGTTGCTGCTATAGAACAGCCCATCAACAACAATAATGTTACCGCAAAGATGGTTATTTTACCTCTCAAAGTTAAGTTTCCCACGTTTTTTTCTCCTGAAATTCGGCACCAATTCATTTTGATGGCTATTTTGGTAACTGATCCTTAATACATCTCTGGTCAACAGGAACGGTGATTGTAAAAGTTACGACCCGTTGAAGGCTCTTCCTTTGCCTATTGCCAGTAAACACCAAACAATCCCTCCAGTTCATCCAGCCCATCTTCAATGGCATAAGGGATCTCTTTGGCAAACATGTCGAGACAAATAACTGCATTGTTGAGTGCATCTTTGCGAACCACCCCCCGGAGACGTTCGGTCATACCACGATTGACCATTTGAATCCCCTTATAAAAATCTGCCAATTCAATCAGGTCTAGATCCGCTTGCTTCCCCTGTTTTCTCAGAAAGTATTGGCCTAACAAATAAGCACTGGCGGAACGAAATACGGTCTCTTCAACTGTGGCAAAGGGAAGATGAAAGCGGACCATGGGTTTTAATTTTTCCATGGAAGGGCAACCGCTGGCAGCCATGTAAATGCCCAAGAGAGAACCGAGCGCCTTCTGGACAGTTGTCTTTTTACCATAGACCCTTTCCTCGGTTACCACCAAAACCTTAACCTTATTGTAGGAGGTATAAGCCTTGAAAGAATCGGCCACTTTACTGATATTGACGGCTATGGGGCAATATTGGACCTTATTTTCCTCAAGCTGACAGTGTTGACACCGACAATTTGCCAGTTTTGTCCACTCCGGCTTTGCCTGATCATCAGGGGAAATCACATTCAAGCTCTCAGCATGCAATTTAACTGTAAACACCTTCTGGATACCGCCTTCAAATATAAAGCGGTAACTAATTTTCATCTATCCCTCTCAACAGGAATTCTGATGATAAATGTAGTCCTTATGCCCACTGTACTCTTCACATCAATCCTTCTTTTATGCTTTTAATGATATTGCAGGTGACATTCAGTCCCAGGCCTGTGCCCTTGCCCACACCCTTAATCGTAAAAAATGGGTAGAATATCTTAGAGAAATGTTCTTTTGGAATTCCCATTCCCGTGTCACTTATTAATCTCCACATAGCCATCAATGGCCTGGGCAGCATTGAGCGGCGATACGGTCCAACTTATCTGAAATGGCGGCTCGACCTTCTTCTGCAGCCATAGTCTCCTTTATCCCTGAAACAAGATTGAAGCTCCCTGAAGTCCGTCTGAGGCGGACAGGGAATGCGCTCGCTTTTGCAGTTCAGAAAGGAGAAAAGGCCAAAAAATTCTTTACTGACAATTCCAATAGCGAATACGCTACCATCCCTCCCTGTGAGCAGGAATCATGCCAGAATAGCGCATAGAAATATTTGTCAATTATATTGCAGATACTTACGCCTATCTATTGAGGCATCTATATGTGCGGTATGACCAAATTTGACTCTGAGCTTGCCAACGTGTCAAACTTTTGACCTATGACAAGGTAACTTCAGGCATTGTTTAGCGGCTCGTACCCCTAGTGCGTCGGAAGGATCGAACCAGGCTGGATAGCAAATGGAAACGGCTAAGCGGGAGTGAAGTCTCCCCGCCCTTCCGGGCGGGGGTTCTGCCTGACGGCAGTGCTTCGCGTCCGGGGAGCAGGCCGGTCAAATCCAGAACATTGCTGTTGGTTCCTATGCTCGAAAATTGCAGGCTTTTTGCCAAGATCAATATCTTCTAAAATGTAATGATATCAATAGTATATCTAAAACTCCATGCGTGGATGGGTAATGGGCAGTTTCCAAAAAATTGCAAAACCCCGCGCTCTTTACGAGAAATGGGGTTTCAGTATTCAGCTCATGCCATCCTCTTATTTATGGTTAAAAACATTCAGTGCCAAATTTTAAGGGAAGGCGACCAGTAAACCGCGTTTTTACCAAGGATTCCAATGGATAATATGCTGCTCTGGCAAACACCTTCCTCTTGACTCTAAATGGGATTGTTTTGGTATAAACTAAATTAACTTTGTCCTCTGCTATTTGTGCCCCTCGTATTCTTCATTAAACCTTTGAAAAAACATCTCCATGAATGCATGACGCTCCTGGGCCATATGCTTCCCCTCTCCTGTGAGCATACGGTCCTTGATCTTGGAAAGCTTTAACTTGAATTCTCGATATCCTGTATCCTCCTCGGTGTAGGCCTCTGTCTCCTCGACATTGATATAAGGATTGTGAAGCTTGGCCCCCACCTCGCCTGCAAACAGAAAAGCCCTGCCGATGCCCACGGCACCAATGGCATCCAGTTTGTCGGCATCAAAAAGCACCTTGGCCTCCAGGGTCTCTGGTTGGCGGTTTCCACGAAACCTGTGAGATCGAATGCAGTGGATGATATTGGCCTTTTGCTTATCGGAAATGGGGTATTTCTCCAGGAGGCCACAGGCTATTTCTGCCCCTCTTTCTGCATGGCAAACCGTACCCTTTGACTCATCTTCATAAGATCTGCCCACATCATGAAGGTAAGCGGCAATCTCCAATACCTCCAAGTCGGCCCCTTCAACTCGGCCGATATGCATGCACAGGTTGTACACCCGCTGGGTATGCTCCCAGTCGTGGCTCCCACGGGCGCTGGAAAAATGTTTGACGGCAAAGGCCTTGATGTCCTCTATGGTGGCCATCATAAAGATTTCTGATATCATGTTTGTTCGTCCCTTTCCACCTGAAACAGAGTCTCCTGTCCCAAGCAGGGGCATTGAGGGCAGATAGACCTTCTCACGAGATTTTACAACACAAAGAATCTTGTACCCGCATACATGGACCCAGGCCTTTACATACGAGCGGACAAGGTGATACTGTGTAATGTCAGTTTCACCGTGGGCAGAGTCCTATTTAGCATCATCGAAACCAACTTGTAGTCAAATGGGAGGTTAACAGATGGATCTCAAGGTATTCTTCACCACCTTTGGGATGATCTTTCTGGCCGAACTGGGAGACAAGACGCAACTCGCTACCCTTTGTTTTGCTGCTGAAAGCAAGTCACGGCTTTCTGTTTTCTTCGGTTCAGCGGGTGCCTTGGTCCTCACCTCATTGCTGGCCGTCGTACTTGGAGCTGGGTTGGGCAGGCTCATCCCGGCCCATTATATTAAGATAGGGGCTGGAGTGCTCTTCGTTTTGCTGGGGGCGTGGATGATATTTTTCCCTGGAGGGAAATAGAATGAAGCACGACAGGACGTTTAAGCTTTGGGTCATCAATGCCGTTCCTTTGTCCTTTTCAGTTTGTTGAGCTTCACCGGTGTGATCCATTGGCTCATCCTGCCTAAAGGGTACGGCACCAGAAGCGGTTTCCTGATTTCCTTGAGACATTCTTTGGTCGAAGTCTATGAATGGACAAGCCTGCTGTTTATGATTATTATTGTGATACATATTATGCTACATTGGAGCTACATAAAGACCCATTTGAAAAAATACGGTTTTATAAAGTGATATGTCTGGACAACGGCAGAAAATCTTCAGGTTTATTTACTGGTCCGGCCTTGTTTTCTGCCTGGTTGCATTGTGTTCGGGGGTTGGGTGTTCGAATGGTATTTTAAGAACCAAGTCGGATCTTAGAAAGGGATGGGTTTGTGATAAAGAGGCGGATGAGGCCATGCAACGGCAAGATCATGAGACGGGTATCTTACTGCACGAACGATTTCTGGCAAAAGAACCTACAAACGGGCTTGCTTGGTACCACCTTGGGTATGCTTACGGCCAGACAGGGGACCACCTGAAGGAAGTGTTGCATTATGAAAAGGCCATTGCCCTCGGGTTTAAGGGAGACCATGTCTTTTTCAACCTCGGCATGGCATATGGGGAGTTGAATCAGATAGAAAAGGCTTGTGATGCCTTCAAAAAGGCCATTGCCCTCAATCCCGACAATGCTGATAACCATTTTGGGCTGGCCATGGCCTATCAAAGAAGCAGTATCGACAAACTGGCAGAGGAAGCGTTCCTGAAGGCCATCGAGATCGATCCTGGGCACGTCGGCGCCCGATTGTACCTGAGTATGCTCTACACGGATATGGGTGACCTACAGAGAGCCCGAAAGCACCTTCATAAAATCCTGGAAATCGACCCGACTCACACGGCAGCACGCATGTTTCTGGAAAAAATTGAACAGGAATGATAGTGTAAACTCATGAAAAAAAACATTCTGCTATCTGTTGTCGTCTGGCTGATCGTCGGATGCGCTGCAACAACGCCCAGGAAGCCGGGTCTTCAAATCAGCACAGATGCGGTCGAAATTGATGAGAAGGCCGTAGATCGGTTAATAGGTCACATAGCGATGCCACCGGTCCCCCCACAAAAAAAAATCTCTAAACCCCTACAGACCCTCCTGACGTTCCTGGCCCTAACCCCACCGGCCAAACTGGTCGAGACAAGAGCACATGCACAAGCCGAATGGCGCCTGGACAAAATCTTTCTCCTTGATGACTGTGTGGCCGTGCAGTTTTCAGAAGGCCACTATATGGAAACCGTTTTTTTTGTAAGAAACCGAGGGGGCTGGCGCATTACAAGCAGGATTCGGCCCGAAGACCACGAATATTAAGTGTCCATTCCAAGATCCCGTGAGGGTAGTCCCTGAAAAAAGGGGCATCAGCCATTCTTGCGGGCAAATTCGGCCATAAAATCGACCAAGGCCTGAACCGCCTCCAGCGTCGTGGCATTATAGATGGAGGCCCGGCACCCGCCCACCGAACGGTGCCCCTTGAGTCCACCTAGGCCATTCTCAAGGGCCTCCCGAACAAATTGTTTTTCCAGGTCCTCGTTGGGCAGACGAAAGGTCACATTCATCAAAGACCGACTCTCCTTTTCCGCGGTGCCCCTGTAAAACCCGGACTCATCAATGGCCCGATAAAGAAGAGCTGCTTTTACCCGGTTGATTTCTTCAATTTTTTCAAGTCCGCCGATGGTCTCCTCCAGCCATTTCAGCACCAGTTGAATCGTGTAAATGGCAAAACAGGGGGGGGTGTTGAACATCGATTTGTGATCGACGAAGGTGGTATACTTGAGCATTGTGGGAAGGTGTTGAGGCACACGCTCTAACATGTCCTCGCGAATAATGACCAAGGTGGCGCCCGCCGGACCCAGGTTTTTTTGCGCCCCCGCATAGATCAAGCCAAAAGGAGAAACGTCAATAGGTCGGCTCATGATATCAGAAGACATGTCGCTGATAAGGGGAACCCCGCCTGTGTCAGGAAAAGATGCCCACTGCGTACCCTTGATCGTATTGTTGGAGGTGAGGTGGACATAGGCAGCATTCGGGCTGAAGGGGATAGCCTTAGGAATATAGGAAAAATTCTTATCCTCAGACGAGGCAACCACCTTGACCGCTTTTCCCTGACTCCTGGCCTCTTTTATAGCCTTGGTGGCCCAGGTGCCGGTGTTTACATAATCGGCTGACTGACCATCAGGCAGCAGGTTCATGGGTATCATGCAAAACTGCAAGCTTGCCCCACCCTGCAGGAAGAGCACATGATAACTTTCATTCAACTTGAGGAGTCTTTTAACCCGGGCAGTAGCGTCGTCAATGACTTCATCAAACCATTTAGATCGATGGCTTATTTCCGCGATGGACATACCCGAGCCCTTAAAGTTCAGCAATTCTGCCTGAATTTCCTCTAAAACTGGTAAGGGGAGGACTGCAGGCCCCGCATTAAAGTTAAAGATTCTCCCTTTCATTTTCACCTCCCGGGTTTTGCGGCGAAGCTATAGGGAAAAGGTCCCGTGTGTCAAGTAGAAAACCAGTGACTTGGCGAAGAGTTTCTTGACAAGCCGTCCGTTTTGAAAGTAAGAATGCTTATTAAAGCTCCCTGCAGCAAGTCCCGTTGAATCATGTGCTCTGGTTATAAGCGACTAATCTCAAGTTCCTTAATCAGGTTGTATCATCATATTGATTCCAAAGTAACGATTCTACGGGGCAGGCTGCAGGGAATGCACTCGGTTTTGCGGTTCAAAACACTCAAAAATCACATTAAGGAGAGGCAAAATTGAAGGTTCTGGTAAGTGACAAACTGGCAGATGTCGGCATTAAGATGTTCAGAAAAGCCGATGGCATTGACGTCGATGTAAAAGTCGGTCTTCCGCCAAACAAACTGAAGGCCATCATAAAAGACTATGACGCATTGGTTATTAGGAGTGCCACGAAGGTGACCGAGGACCTCCTCAAAGCGGCCACCCGGCTCAAGGTGATAGGAAGGGCCGGAATTGGACTCGACAACGTGGACATCGCAGCAGCCAGTAAACGAGGGGTGGTCGTCATGAACACCCCTGGTGGAAATATCGTGACCACAGCCGAACATACCATCTCCATGATGCTCGCCCTTTCCCGGAATATTCCTCAGGGTACTGCATCTTTGAAGGCTGGTCGGTGGGAGAAGAAAAATCTCCAGGGTAGGGAGCTCTTTAACAAAACCCTGGGGGTTATTGGCTACGGGCGTATCGGCAGTATTGTGGCGGACCGGGCTCGCGGACTCAAGATGGAGGTCATTGTACATGACCCGTATGCGACCAAGGAACTGGTGGAGCAGGGGGGCTTTGAGCTGGTTTCCTTAAAGGAACTCTACAAACGCTCTGATTATATTACAGTTCATGTTCCTAAGACAAAAGATACCACAGGCCTTATTAACAAAAAGGCCTTTGACCAGATGAAGCCAGGCGTGATGATCATCAACTGTGCCCGCGGTGGCATTGTGAATGAAAAAGACCTCGTCGAGGCCCTCAAGTCGGGAAAAGTGGCTGGTGCAGCCTTGGATGTATTTGAAACCGAGCCTCCAGGTCCTTCACCGCTCTTTGAATTTGATAATGTGATTGCGACTCCCCACCTGGGGGCTTCCACGGCCGAGGCCCAGACCAATGTGGCGGTCTCCGTGGCAACACAGATCATCGACTACCTTCAAACCGGTACAATCGTCAATGCGGTCAATGTGCCATCGGTAACCGGCGAGTTATTGGTTAAGCTCCAGCCATACATCACCTTGGCTGACCGTTTGGGTTGCCTTCAGGCCCAGTTGGCCAAAGGGGCTGTGAAGGCAGTCACAATGGAATATTTGGGGGATTTTTCAGGCCTTGACATGGCCCCTGTGACCATTGCCGCACTGAAGGGGCTACTCACGCCTGCCCTCAGAGACGAAGTCAATTTTGTCAATGCCCCTATCATTGCCAAGGAAAGGGGGATTCAGGTAACCGAGTCGCGTCGTATGGAAGCGGAAGATTTTACCAATCTTATTACGATGCGTGTTAAAGCCTCTAAGGGTTCCTCCACAGTTTCAGGAACCATATTTGGCAAGCATGAACTCAGGATTGTGCGGGTGAACACCTTCAGGTTGGAGGTTATCCCCGAAGGGCATCTCCTTCTCATCAACAATATGGACAAGCCAGGTGCCATTGGAAGCATCGGGACCGTGCTGGGACGACACAATGTGAATATCGCCCGAATGCATGTTGGTCAGGAAAAGGATGGAGGTCGCAACGTGATCTTCCTGGTTACTGATACCCCGACACCTAACCAGGCTCTGAAAGAACTGAGAGCACTCCCTTTAGTCAAATCAGTGACCCCTCTGGAGCTGTAAAAAACGATGCCAAGTTCGTTCGTGTCCATCCATTAATTTGTAAAAAAGGCTGGCACTAAATAAGTTTTCAACGCATACATGAGGAATCTCGATGAGCAAGGCCTAGGCTATGGGCATTGGGCGATCGGCAACAAGAAACAGAAACTTGCCCTTGGCCTCTGGCCCCCTGCTTTTCGTCTCGACAGCGGACGCCGCAGGCAAAAACTCGCAGAGAACACCACTGCTCACAGTCCAGCACCTTGACAAGGGTATGTAAAATATTTATAAATATATAATTTCGGTAAAGTTGTTCCAGTACAAAACGGCAAAGCTCATATAAGGGAGGAGGCACCCATGGCCGAGGAGGAAAAGGGATTCGTCATAAAGGATAAACGAACATTTTCCCCGGAAACAGGAGAACCCAGGACTGAGGAACCCCAGGAAGTCCAAGAGGAAAAAGGGGCAAGCCAGGAGGCACCAAGGGGTGAGGCCAAATCAGCAGGTGAAGAGACCCAGCTTCCAGAGGTGAATTTTTCCACTTTTATCTTTTCTCTCAGTTCATCAGCCCTTCTTCATTTTGGTGAGATACCAGACCCTTCAACCGGCACAAAGAAGAAAAATCTTGCCATGGCCAAACATACCATTGATATCCTCGGAATGCTGGAAGAAAAGACAAGGGGAAACCTGACCTCTGATGAGGAACAGCTTTTCAAAAACATCCTGTATGATCTGAGAATGCGCTATGTAAAAGAGACGGGATAAGATAAATGGATGGGAGCATGTATTGTGCCTTATATATAAGGAGGAATAGGGATGAATTTAAATAAACCCGATAAGAAAGGTGCCTGGCGCCTTCCCATTGTGGCTGCGGTGCTGGTCTCCATACTGGTAGGTGTGTTCCTGGCCGCGGGTTTCAACATCACCCAAGACACCTCGGCCTCACATCCATCTTCAACTGTCATGATTCCGGCCAATTTTACGGATGTGGCCATGGCGGTGAGTCCGGCCATCGTAAATATTCGGACTGAAAAGATCATTAAGGGGGGCGGGCCGGTTTTTAGACATTTTCAAAGCCCTTTTGGGAAGGAAGATCCTTTTTTTGATTTTTTTGAAAAATTCTTTGGAGATACCCCGCGCCGTGATTTTAAACAGCGAAGCCTTGGTTCGGGATTTTTCATTGATAAAGAAGGCTATATCGTGACCAACAATCATGTGATCGAGAATGCCGATAAGATCAAGGTGAAATTGAAGAACGGTAAGGAGTATGACGCCAAGATTGTTGGGCGAGACGCCAAGACCGACATTGCTTTAATCAAGATAGACTCTTGGCGAGACTTTCCGGCGATAAAGATGGGCGACTCGGATGCCCTGAAAGTGGGGGAGTGGGTTGTGGCCATCGGAAGCCCCTTTGGGCTGGAAAACACAGTCACGGCCGGTATTGTGAGCGCCAAGGGTCGCGTCATCGGTTCTGGACCGTACGATGATTTTATCCAGACCGATGCCTCCATTAATCCTGGAAACAGTGGTGGGCCACTTATCAACTTGAAAGGAGAGGTCATAGGCATAAACACCGCCATTGTTTCCAGAAGTGGCGGGAACGTGGGGATCGGTTTTGCCATCCCTATCAACCTGGCCCGTGGGATCATTGAGCAACTCAAGACCTCGGGGACAGTCACGCGAGGCTGGCTTGGTGTTAGCATCCAGGACCTCACACCAGAACTTGCCGAGTATTATGGTGTAAAGGATGGCAAGGGAGCATTGGTAGGGGAAACTTTTAAGGGAGACCCCGCAGACAAGGCTGGAATCAAGCCGAAGGATGTGATCATTGAGGTGGATGGCGACAAGATTCAGGACAGTCGCGACCTGTCCCGAAAGATTGCAGAGGTTCCAGTAGGGAAAAAAATCACCATTAAGGTACTGAGGAATGGAAAGAAACACACCTTTCGGGTAGCGATTGCCAAACGCACGGAAGACAAAGAAGGCCTTGCCATGAAAAAGCCGATGGAAGAAGCCGATTTGGGCATGACGGTTTCTCCGCTAACCAGAGAACTTGCTATGCGATTCAATATATCAGAAGCCGAAGGCGTTGTGGTTGTCAGTGTAGAGGATGGTGGGCCCGCAGACAAGGCCGATGTCCAAGAAGGGGATCTCATCCTCGAGATAAACCACAAGCCTATCAAGACCCTTAAAGATTATCAGTCACAAATACAAGAAGTAAAAAAGGGCGAGACTGTTTCCCTCCTCGTGAAGAGAAAAAGAGGTTTTTTGGCTCTTAACATAACAAAGTAGGTTTAGCCGGTTTGGCCTGTTTGGAGTCGTTACCGGTTATTCGTTATGTGCTTTCCGTTCTCCCATTTCCGATTCACGATTTTGCAGTTAACCGGCTAGACCGGCTAAACGGGCAAAACCGGCTAAACCGATGAATAGACTTGTCATACCATCACCCGCCAAGATTAACCTCTTTTTAAAGGTCGTTGGGAAACGGCCAAACGGATACCATGAAATCATAACCCTGCTTTCTCGGGTTGGTCTGTTTGATACTGTTGTGCTGACCTTTGATCAACCCTCCATAAGCGTTGATTGCTCTCACCCCAGGGTACCGCAAGACAGCACCAATTTGGCACATCGGGCGGCTTCACTTTTTTTTGAGGCCCTGTCCAAACACGATGGCATCGCTATCTTCATTGATAAGGTCATCCCTGTAGCTGCAGGCCTTGGCGGTGGCAGCAGCAATGCTGCGGCCGTGCTGATGGGATTGAACCAGCATTATGGGCTTCCTTTTACCAAGCGTGAACTTATGGATATTGGGGTTAAGGTTGGGGCTGATGTCCCCTTTTTCCTGTTTGGGCATGCGGCAGTTGCCCGGGGGATTGGAGATGATCTGGAAGCGTATGAAGATCTGCCGCCGCTATCTGTCGTTCTGGTCTGCCCAAAATTTGAGGTATCTACGGCCTGGGTTTACAAAAACTTAAATTTACGATTGACAAATTGTGAAAAAAATTTTAGAAATCACAAGTTTGAAGAGGGTTTCTCCAAGGTCAAGGACCTTTTGTGTAATGATTTAGAGCAAGTAACCATCAGAAAGTTTCCAGAAATAAAGACCATCAAGAAGGCCCTCCTCAATCTCGGTGCTGAAAGTGCTCTTATGTCCGGGAGCGGGCCAAGTGTGTTTGGTCTGTTCAGGGATACCCAGCAGGCCAAAAAGGCGATTCAAGCCATAAGACATCAAGGAAGATGGAACGCATTTCTGGCAGCGTTGTTGCTTCCTTGATGAGCGGTGCTGGGGTGTCGTCAAGCGGTAAGACACAGGATTTTGGATCCTGCATTCGGAGGTTCGAATCCTCCCACCCCAGCCAGGTGAGCTATTTGTCTTACTTCCGCTGGGTAATGGTAAATCAATGGTATTATTATTTCAGACATATCTGTCCGAAAACTCCCGCCAATCATACACGGTGACTTATGCATAGCCTTATCCTGTTTGCTGGAAATTCTAACCCCGAATTAGCTCAGGGTATTTGCCGTCACATTGGTATTAGATTAGGTGAGGCACAGGTGAAGGCCTTTAGCGACGGTGAGATTCGGGTCGAGATCGGTGAAAACGTGCGGGGAAAGGACGTGTTCGTATTGCAGTCTACATGTGCACCCGTGAACGACCACTTGGTCGAACTGCTTTTGATGATAGATGCCTTCAAACGCTCATCAGCGCAACGGGTCACGGCCGTAGTCCCTTATTACGGGTATGCGCGTCAGGACAAGAAGGTTGCCCCACGCGTGCCGATTAGCGCTAAATTGGTGGCAGACCTGATTACAGTGGCTGGCGCCAATCGCGTGATCACGATGGACCTGCATGCAGGCCAAATACAGGGTTTTTTCAATATTCCAGTGGACAACCTTTTTGCAGCTCCAGTCCTTCTACAATATATCCAAGAAAATTTTAAGAACGATACGGTCATTGTCTCTCCGGACGCCGGGGGCGTAGAAAGAGCTCGGGCCTTTGCCAAGCGCCTTAATACCCTGCTGGCGATTATCGATAAACGACGTGATGCGCCCAACAAGGCTGAAGCGATGAATGTTGTCGGTAACGTTAAGGGAAAGATTGCGGTGATCTTAGATGACATGGTGGACACGGCCGGAACTTTGACTCAGGCCGCTCTGGCCTTGAAAGAACGTGGGGCTTCGGAGGTTCATGCTTGCTGTGCTCATCCGGTCCTCTCAGGTCCAGCGATAAAGCGTATCACGGAGTCGGAAATTCAAACCCTTGTGGTTACAAATACCATCCCTCTGGGTGAAAACGCCAAGGGATGTGACAAGATCCGTGTATTGTCTGTCTCCAAGCTTTTGGCAGAGGCGATTCACCGCTGCCACACAGGCAGTTCGGTCAGCTCCCTGTTTGTGTAGCCGCGCAAACGCGGATTTAATCACGAACAATCACTAACGAGTGAAGGAGGAAACTTTTGGAAATATTTGATCTCAAAGCCTTTCACCGAAATACCTTCGGTAAGAACTCGGCACGGGCACTCAGACGGCAAGGCCTGATCCCAGCCGTGCTCTATGGCCCCCAAAGGGAGTCCATGCCCCTAACCGTCTCTCCGTTTGAACTGGACAAGGTTTACAAGGAGAGCGGAACTGAACGGGTGATTCTAAACCTTATCATTAAAAACGGTGGCACCCAGGACGTTACCGCGATGGTAAAAGAACTTCAGACCTCTCCCGTGACCGACCAATATCTTCACGTTGATTTTTACGAAATATCCCTGGATCAGGAAATTACGGTAAGCGTGCTAGTTGAGGTAACAGGAAAGTCAAAAGGGGTTGAACGCGGAGGCTTTTTACAGGTAGTGCGCCACGAACTCGAGATATCCTGTCTTCCTGCAGACATGCCTGATAAGATCGAAGTTGATGTGACGAACCTCGACATCGGAGATTCGATTCACGTTGAAGACATTGAGTTGGGCGATAAGATACGGCTGTTGACTGACACCCATCTTACTGTGGTCACGGTTGTGGCACCCAAAGTAGAGGAAGAAGCTGTATCCGAAGAGGAGGCAGAGGAAGCTGAAGAGGCTCAAGCTGTGGAAGCTGAAGCCACAGGAGAGGCTTCTGATTAGTAGCAGTGGATGCCGGAACGTAGGTTTCAGCTGATTGTGGGTCTGGGAAACCCCGGAGAGGCATACCGGCTGACCCGGCATAATGTGGGGTTCAGGGTCGTTGATCGGCTCGCCTACAGGCACCGCATATTGTTGGATAAACGAAAGTTTGGGGTCGTTTTTGGCCTTGGCGAAATGGATGGACGGTCTGTGATCCTTGCCAAGCCTATGACCTTTATGAATCTAAGCGGCCCGCCAATTCGGAAGGTAGCCCATTTTTTCAATTTGGACCAAAAAGACCTGTTGGTGATTCACGACGACATCGACCTTGTCTTTGGAAAAATAAAAATCAAGCAGAAAGGAGGGGATGGAGGACATAACGGTGTAAAGTCTCTGATAGAAGCATTTGGGAGCGGCGCATTTGCCCGTATTCGTATTGGCATTGGCCGTCCGCGCACCAACCAAGAGGTGAAAGAATACGTGCTGAACAGATTTGACGCCCAACAGGAGGCGGTCGTGGACAAAGTAATCACCATGGCACAGGATGCTGTGGAGACTATCCTGTTAAAAGGCTTAACAGAGGGAATGAACCAGTTTAGTAGAAAGGAAATTGGACAAAAATAATGTTGGGAGGAAGGTTATGTTAAGTGCACTTGCTAAGAATCTGGAGCTTTATAGTACGCTGGTGGGTATAGGCGGTGTAATTTACACCCTGTTTCTAATCGGCATTGTAAAAAGCGCCCCCAAGGGGGACGAAAAAATGAACGAAGTGGCTAACGCCATCAAGGAAGGAGCCATAGCCTATCTTAACCGTCAGTTGAAGACGGTTGCTATTGCGGCCGCCATCATTGTGGTGGTTATCGGGGCCACACTTGGGATCACGACGGCCATCGGTTTCCTGGTCGGCGCTACAGCTTCCTACCTTGCAGGCTACATTGGCATGCGCGTATCGGTCATTGCCAACGTGAGAACAGCAGAGGCCTCCAAAAAGGGGCTTGCGGCCGGGCTCTCTCTGGCCTTTAAAGGAGGCTCTGTAACGGGCATGATGGTGGCAGGCCTTGCCCTGACATCAGTGGCGGGCTACTATACCATTACACATGATATCAGATCCTTAGTAGCTCTTGGTTTTGGGGGAAGCCTGATCTCGATCTTCGCCCGACTCGGCGGAGGCATATTCACCAAGGGCGCAGATGTGGGCGCAGACCTGGTCGGTAAGGTGGAAGCCGGGATCCCGGAAGACGATCCCAGAAATCCTGCTGTGATCGCCGACAACGTAGGTGACAACGTGGGTGACTGCGCGGGTATGGCCGCAGACCTCTTTGAGACCTATGCGGTGACGGCTGTGGCTGCCATGCTGCTGGCCCATCTACTTTTTCCGGTCGAAAAAGTCGGTGAGATAGTGTATCATCACGCGGTTGTCTTCCCGCTTGTACTGGGCGCCATCTCGATTGTGGCCTCCATTATTGCAACGTTTTTTGTAAGATTAGGTGCGGGCGGCTATATTATGGGCGCCCTTTATAAGGGGATGTTCGGCGCGGCCATTATCGCTGGCATTCTGTTCTATTTTGCAACCAAAAAAATGATGGGGGGGTTGGAGATTCCGGTCATAAACCTCTATCTGGCCACCCTGGTCGGTCTGATTCTCACGGTAGGGATCGTGATCGTGACTGAATACTATACAGGGGTTCGCGGCCCGGTTAAGGGTATTGCCCAGGCTTCCACCACAGGCCATGCAACCAACATCATCGCAGGTCTTGCAGTGAGCATGCAGGCCACAGCCATTCCGGTCCTTTTGATCTGTGCTGCTATTTTGGCCGCTTACCTCCTGGCCGGTCTTTTTGGTATTGCCTTAGCTGCCATGAGCATGCTCTCCATGACCGGTATGGTGATTGCCATTGATGCCTATGGGCCGATCACCGACAACGCGGGCGGTATTGCTGAAATGGCAGAGATGGATGAAAGCGTGCGCGCGGTCACCGATCCCCTGGATGCGGTCGGAAATACCACCAAGGCCGTGACCAAGGGCTATGCCATTGGTTCGGCCGGTCTGGCAGCCCTGGTGCTTTTTGCTGCCTACATTCAGGACCTCACTGAAGCCGTCCATGCTGCCGGCGGTGAGGGATCGGAGTTGGTTTTCCGGCTAAGTGACGTGTATGTGATCGTCGGCCTTTTCCTTGGAGGCCTCCTGCCCTATCTGTTTGGTTCTATTGCCATGAAGGCAGTAGGACGAGCTGGTGCCACAGTCGTGGACGAGGTTAGACGCCAATTCCGGGAAATCCCCGGGATCATGGAAGGAACGGCCAAACCGGATTATGCAACTTGTGTGGATATTGTGACCCAGTATGCCCTTAAAGAGATGATCGTGCCAGCCCTTCTGCCAGTAGTGGCTCCCCTCCTGGTCGGATTTTTTCTTGGCAAGGTTGCTCTTGGAGCCATGTTGATCGGTAGCATTGTAACAGGGCTTTTTGTGGCTATTTCCATGACCACAGGAGGCGCTGCCTGGGATAACGCCAAGAAGCACATTGAGGACGGTCACTTTGGTGGTAAGGGAAGCGACGCCCATAAGGCTGCAGTTACTGGCGATACAGTCGGCGACCCATACAAAGACACAGCAGGACCGGCGATCAACCCCATGATCAAGATCCTGAACGTGGTGGCCCTTCTGATGGTGCCGTTCCTGGTTTAGTCTCAGTACCTCCTGTTAATTGACTATTATGAAAGGATTGGTGTGGCGATCACACCAATCCTTTTTTTTGGGGGGGTAAAATGTAACCTCGGATGGGCCTGATCGGCCTGACTAGCCTGCTTGACCGATTAGAATCATACAAAGGGCTAAGCAAGAATGTGGGTTTTGAGTTGATTATTTTTAGAAAAAATGATACTATTAATTTGTACATGGAGTCTGCGAAGTCTACATCTCAAAAAAACGGAGTCTTTCATATGTTTAAGGTTGGAGATCTTGCAGTGTATCCGGCCCACGGCGTGGGACGCATCGAGGCGATCGAGACGCGGGAGATCTCAGGGCAAAAGCAAGATTTTTATATCATGAAGATCCTTGAAAATAATATGATCATCATGATACCTGTGAACAATGTGGCGTCTGTGGGTCTTCGGGATGTCATAGACAAGGAGGAGGTGGCAAAAGTCTATGAAATCATGAAGAAGCGAGATATTCCCGCAGATAATCAGACCTGGAACCGCCGTTACCGTGACTACATGGAAAAGATTAAGACCGGATCAGTCTACGAGGTGGCCGAGGTTCTCAGGGACCTCTACCTCCTCAAGGTGGATAAAGATCTCTCTTTTGGCGAACGTAAGATGCTTGACACGGCCCAAGGTCTCCTGCTCAAAGAACTTTCCATTGCCAAGAAAACCGATGAGGGTGATATCATGTCAGACATTAAGGCGATATTTAACCAAGAAGAATAATAAGGAAATGTGCCTGTTCTTAGTTTTACGACAACCGAATCAGAGGCTGGTCACCGGCTTGATACGGTTGTGGCCACACGTCAGCCCACCCTATCTCGATCCTTTGTGAGCCGGTTGATTCACGCTGGCCACATCACTGTCAATGGTCTCACCAAAAAACCTGGATATTTGACCAAAGTTGGAGATGTTGTCCGATCTGAAATCCCTTCCCTCCAACCGATCACGTGTCAGCCTGAGCCGATTTCCCTTTCTATCCTGTATGAAGACGGTGATGTCATTGTCTTGAACAAACCCCCCGGCTTGGTGGTTCATCCTGCGCCAGGACACCAGAGCCAAACCCTTGTGAATGCCTTGCTTTACCATTGTCGCGATCTTGAGGGGATTGGCGGCAAGCAGCGCCCAGGCATCGTCCACCGTCTTGATAAGAACACTTCTGGTACGCTGGTGGTGGCAAAGAATGAGATGGCCCACGAGGACCTGAGCCAACAATTTAAAAAGCGCCAAGTACGGAAACAATATCTAGCCCTGGTGTATGGAGAAATGAAGGCATCGGCCGGGGTCATCAATTTGCCTATAGGCCGCCATCCCACCAATCGGAAAAAGATGTCCACAAAAAGTTGCCGGAGTCGACCCGCTGAGACCCAATGGAAGATCAAAGAGGCCTTTTCCGGTGTGACCCTCCTGGAAATCCATTTGAAGACTGGGCGAACCCATCAGGTCCGTGTCCATTGTGCAGCCATCGGTCATCCTGTGGTGGGAGATGCCACATACGGGGGGAAAAAAAGGTGGAAAGACCTTGTCCCGGGGCCTATGCAAAATATCTTTAAGGCAATACGCCGGCAAATGCTCCACGCCTGGGAGCTTACATTTATGCATCCGCGCACGAAGAAATGGATGAGCTTTAAATCGCCTGTGCCTGAGGATATGGCCTCTGTGTTGGAGTCTCTGCGTACCCTCCTGTAATCAGCAAGCCCGCCACTAACAACCTGGAATCCACAAGTCTTTTTTCTTGACGGGCTGTTGCCCAAACAGCTATGGTTGGCAGCGACTTTGCTACCACACGTCTCCTCCACAAAGGGTGGCCTCATGCAACGCTTCTTTGATGTGGTAACCCGGCAAGCCTTTCTTATCTTAGCCCTTATCCTGGGCATCACCGCTTTTTTTGCCTCTCACCTCACCAAACTTCACGTCGATACATCTGTATTGTGTTTACCTCTGTGACCATCGGACTCGGGTTCTCCGTGCTTCTCTTTTCCAGCTTTGTTCCCACCATCATCTTTGGATTTTTAATGGTAGTGACTGTGACGTCGGCCCTTGTTGGCGACCTGTTTATTTTGGCGGCCATCCTGCTCAAGATCCAGTTGGTGACGCTGTGGGATCTGCTAAGGTTGAAACTTGGCAAGGCCCCCCAAAAGGGTATCCCCCTCTTCAATGGCTTATCCAGGGCTCAGGTTCATTATCTTTTAATGGCAGGGTCCTTGAGAAAATATAATAGCGGCGACATCCTGTTCCGGAAAGGGGAGGTAAGCGACTCCATGTACGCTGTGATCTCAGGGATGTTGGACGTAGTTGATGCCTTGCGTATTACGGATGAATACAACAACCATGGCACAAGAAGACTCATTACGACTATTAAGAAAGGGGACGTGGTAGGTGAAATGGGGATGATAAGGCGCTGCCAGAGATCTGCGACAGTTATCGCCACGGCACCGACCGAATTGTTAGAAATAAACGATAAAATGATCAAAAGGCTTCATTGGCTATACACGCCAACAGCACAAAACTTTTTCTTTAACCTGATGACCATTATGTGCAATCGATTAGAAAAAACGACTAAGTGCTCTAATTCGTAAATACGGTCACGTATTTAATATATATTAGGTGTTAACCTTAGATGGGTTGAAGACTTATAAGTGCCTAAAGTGAACTAAAGTGCCTTGTATACTAGAATTTAGATAT
>Ga0180301_10000230_pt1 | contig 42435 bp, 45 predicted proteins | sample GuaBasSediGuay16_FD_121797 | JGI IMG/M metagenome (GOLD analysis project Ga0180301, IMG submission 121797) | Subseafloor sediment microbial communities from Guaymas Basin, Gulf of California, Mexico - Guay16, Core 4569-2, 12-15 cm | ecosystem: Environmental > Aquatic > Marine > Hydrothermal... | reverse complement strand
AAGAGGAAAACTATGAGGAAGCTGAAAGAGAGGAAGAAGAAGCTTGATATTAGATGGAAGATAGCAAATATAATTGTTAAAACTGCTTATGAGAAGCGATATTCTATTGTTCTTGAGAAGCTCGGTAAGAAACCTGCCAACAACATGATAGCCAGAATTAAAGATAAGCAATTACGACACAGAATATTCCAAGCTTCTTTTAGAGGTATTCAGAGAGCAATAGAGGAAAAGGCAAAAGAACATGGCGTAACAGTAATCTACGTTGATCCAAAGAATACATCAAGACTATGCCCTGTCCATGGCACCCCAATAAACTACAACAACAGCTCTAGGATAGGTAAATGTGGTAAAGGTGGAGAACTATGGCATAGAGATGTTGTTGCTTGTTGGAATCTTCTCCTTAAAGCCCTACGAGGCTTGGAGCATAGCTCCCATCACCTCGTAGGGCTAGACGTAGATGTGAGGGCTGTGCCGTTGTCCTCGAATGCCACCCATGACCCCATAGGGATACCTAAATCCTTATGGGCGAGGTGGAAGTCCCTACCGCAGATATACTATGCTATAGCTTTAAATAGCGGTAGGAACAAACGGTTAGAAATGGTGTATCTATGGTGATCTATCAAGGAAATGACCTTCGAAAACCAAGTGGAGGGAGAAAACGTCCGCATAGAAAGAAGAAGCTAAAGTGCCATATGGGCAGACCTCCTACTGAGACCTTAATGGGCGTTGAGGAGGAAAGGAAGAGGATTAGAGTTCGAGGAGGCAACTTCAAGATAAGGCTAGTAAGGGCGCTTTATGCAAACGTTACCATACCCTCAAAGGGAATCACTAAGAGAGTTAGAATACTTAGAGTTGTAGAGAATCCTGTGAACCAGGATTATTCGAGAAGAGGAGTCATAACGAAGAGTGCCGTAATCGAGACGGAGATTGGAAGAGCCCGTGTGACTTCACGCCCTGGTCAGGATGGTGTCATAAATGCTATCCTCATCGAGGAAACCACTTCTTCACAGACGTAACTACATAGTATTGTGGCCTGCCTATTTTGATAGTGCAAGAAGCTGGAGTGAAGGCAGAAGAGTCCCCCTGAACTTAGCTGTTATCAATCCTTCTGTAGATGAGATATCTGATGCTGCTCGGAGGCTAGGATTGGAAGCTATTGTTGAGGCTGATAAATGTTACCCCTCCACATGGTGGAGAAGAGAAGGTAGAGTTCTTATAAGAAAGGTGAAGGGCTTGAGTAAGACTAAGATAATACGAATGGTAGCAGAGGAATTGATAAGGATAAGATCTGAGAAGCGCTCTGCGAGGAAGTAGTACTTTTTACTCCTCAATTATGCTTGCAAAAGCCGATGGAAGTTGAAGCGAAAGGTAAGCTCATGACAAGTAGCGAAAGAGATATAAGACATGCCTTCGCTTTTCTAAGTAAGACCTCGCGGGGATGAAGGTGCGTCGCTTAGGCTTAGCCTTACACGTCTCGAAGTCTAAGAGGCTTATAGTTAAGGCTGAAGTTGCTGCCCCCCTAATGTCTGATGTCCTGGGACCTGACCTTGAACACATAGGAATTGTCTCTGATGTTCTTGGCCCTGTTAAGTCTCCCTACGTTGCTGTGAAGCCTGACCCGGGGGTTGATGCACATAAGTATATAGGCAAAATCCTTTTGTTCAAGCCTCCCAGGAGGACCTCTAGACCTAGAAGAGGAGGTCGTAGAGGATGGCGGAAGGTAGGGAGGAGATGATTGAGAGATGCCCTGAATGTGGTAGCACTAGGATAATAAGAGACTATGATAGAGCTGAGATAATATGCCTTAACTGTGGTCTGGTCATAAAGGATCACATGGTTGATCCTGGCCCAGAATGGAGAGCTTTTGATGAAGAGCAAAGGGAGAGAAGAACTAGGACAGGAGCGCCCACAACTCTCATGATACATGACAAAGGCCTATCTACAGTCATAGACTGGAGGAATAAGGATAGTACCGGCAAGAACCTGAACCTAGAGAAGAGGATAACTGCTTATAGGTTGAGGAAGTGGCAGAGGAGAGTTAGAGTGTCGGATTCCGTTGAGCGTAATATGGCTCTAGCACTAGCTGAGATAGATCGAATAGCATCAATTCTTGAACTTCCTCGAAATGTAACCGAGACTGCTGCATTGATTTATCGCAGGGCTATTCAGGACCGTATAGCCAAGGGACGCTCCATAGAGAGCATGGCCGCTGCCTGCGTATATGCTGCCTGTAGATTAGCTAAGATACCTAGAACCCTTGATGAAATAGCTCATGCAGCTAGAGCCACCAAGAAAGAAGTAGGCAGGAGCTATCGCTCGCTAGCCAAAACCATACTCCCCAAGATCTCCAGAGTACCGCCCGCTAAGCCCACTGACTACGTCCCCAGGCTGGTAAATCAGCTTAGACTTCCAGGCGAAGTACAGACGAAGGCCATTGAGATAATAGAGGCTGCTAGCAAGCTCGGCCTGACCAGCGGCAGGGGTCCAGTGGGATTAGCTGCTGCTGCCATATATTTGGCATGTACACTTCTCAACTATAAGAAGACTCAGAGAGAGATAGCTCAAGTAGCAGGAGTGACAGAGGTTACCGTTAGGAACAGATATAAGGAGCTCGTGGAGCAATTAAACTTCATCATAATACTCTGAAACCGCTCCCCGCCTACGGTCTTCTTTCCGTAAGTCGGTTCATCACGGTTTCTCCCAGCCCCCTCCCCGCCCAACCAAGGAGCAGGTAGCGGAAACTAGGGGTCACCAATTAAACTTATATAGAGTCTGAGTATATAAGTTTATTGGGTATATCCCTATGAAGCAAATTGAGTACATCACATTAAGGCTACCATTCCATGTTACTGGGGGGAATGCTAAGCTCATTTACTGGACTGCATGGCTTTGTAAGATATGTGCTCATAGACTACTTAACATTATTAAAGAGAACCCATTATTAGCCGATTTATCTCAGTACGATTTCATCAAGTTTAGTAGGAGGTTATGCTATGATATCATCCCTAACCGTAGATACATAGACGGCATCTCCACTCTTCTACATGCATCTCTTCAAAGTGCTAAAGCATTAAAAGTAGACATCACCAAGCTGGAGCTTAAACCTTGGCTACTATTCCAGAGTGAGGCAGAACCTTGGGCTAAGGGAAACCTAAACATACAGTTCATAGATTACAATAAGGTAAGGGTACTAGTCTTCGATAAGGACAAATCAAGTAGGAAGATAACTATGAAGCCAGTTATACCTAAGGGTTATGCTAAGCTAACTAGGAGCTTGGTTGAGAAGGCACTTAGAAAGGAAATAGGTTACCCAGCTAGAATCTACATCACGGACTATGGTGGTGGATTAGAACACCTCTATGGGGAGATACAGGTTATGGTGAAGTACGATTTCTACTTAGAGGCTATGAAGAGATACGATAAGCCTCCAGGGAATAACATAGCTGGTATAGATGTTAATGTTGATAGACTCAACCTTGTGGTCATTAATAGAAGTGGAGATATAGTTTGGAGATATACAGCCAGATTCCCCCAAGTAACATCTAGAGGTTACAAAAGAAAGAGGGCATGGAGCATCATAGGTGAGAGAATACATGAAATACTTAGGAACGCCTACAGTCATGGAGCATCCGTTATAGCTGTGGAAAACCCAGAAATAATAGGTTACTTAAGGTACTACTGGATAAGGAATGGTGAAAGAAAAACAAAGAACTACAACTACAAAGTATCCATCTTTAGGAACTCGATCATTGAAAGGATTATGTGGAAAGCAGCACTATATGGATTACAAGTAATAACTGTTAACCCAAAGGGAACAACACACTCAAATAACCACGAATACGTTATGAGAAAATGTGGGTTAGATGAACATACAGCTAGTGCATACCTAATAGCTCTTAGAGCAAGAAGAAACCTACAAAGACCTTAAAAGACCTATACAGGGAACAGCCTCATAACCCTTTTATTCAACTAACCAGCTCTAGTAACTGTGGTTAGCAAGAGTAGTCTCCTAGAGGAAAGAATACTTCGATTTCTAAGAGAGATAGATGAACCCATAATCCAGCCAGAGATTGCACGAAGACTCAACGTATCATCTCGTGACGTATCCAGGATCTTGGCCAAGCTTGAAAAGAAGGGAGTTATCAAACGAGAGAAAGTAATCATGAAGGGAAGAAGGACATTCAAGGTGTTTCCTCTGAGGGAGGCAGAGCCTCTTGATGCTCTCCTCGAATGTCCTTGCTTTTCATGCCCCTATCTTGAGATGTGCGGAGAGAAGCAGGAACACGATCCTAGTACATGTAGGAAACTCACTGAGTGGCTACTATCTCTTACCACTAAGACGGCGACTTAAGTCAAGAATAACCTCCTCTATATCCTTTACTTCAGCATTAGTTCTAAATCCCTTCGGATCATAGTGTGTAAGAGTTGCTATGAATCCCCTATCCCTTAGCTCTTCTACTACCTTACGTGGGCTGGGCTCAGACACCCCCATTTTACTGGCGAATTCCTCAGTAGTATAGTACAGGCCTGGACTCCTGGCCTCCTCAAGTATCAGGCTGAGGAGCTTAATGATCCTCTTCCGTGTGTTCACTTTAGTTAGCATCACCTCCTCCAGCATCTTCTTGCAGTACTCATAGTCCACAAGGGGTCCACACCAAAGGGGGCCTGCTACAAGCACATCATCTCCACAGCTTGGACACTTAGTGGGAATGACTGGAATAAATCCTCTCATCATACCTCTCCACGCACAGCTACTACACTTAGCAATGAATCCTAGATGGCTTAGGCTTTCATCAGCTCTACTTGCTCCAAAACTCAACCTGACGTAGGTTCTCACGTAGTGGTCTGCATAGTATGTGAAGAGTACTTCTATTCCAGCCTCATACTTAGCTGCTTCACGACACATAGCTCCCAATAATATTCTAGCTCCTATCTCAGGAGAGAACTCACATCGAAGAGGAAGACTATGATATTTTCTCAAACATGCCTTAGGATGAGCACCAAATAGAGGAGGTAGGTCAGTTGCTGTTGCGCAGATCATTCCCCCTCGCTCTATGGCCCTTATGGCATTGCTCATGAAGGGCATAGGAGACCCGAAGGGATCGAGATCTATTATTGAAAATCTCCTTCCTCTTTTCGCATGTAGGCTCAATAGCACATTAGCCTCTATACATAGCACCTTAACCTTGTCCTTGACTTCATTGATTTTTACGTTGATCTTGGCTAACTTCACGGCCTTCTCGCTTATATCTCCCATTATCACCTCATCTACATCCTCAACCTCAACTGCATATCTGATTCCTCTAACTCCTGTTGAACAGAAGGGCTCACATATCTTGAGGCCTTTCTTGAAGAATATTCTTCTAAACACATTAGCAGCTATGATGGCTATGTCTCTGTTCATCTCCATTCTAGGATTGTAGAATACTGGAGCATGAGCTGGATCAAAATGTCCCATGGAGTTCTTGAAGTAATCTGGATCAGGTGCTAGGATGATGACTCTCCCTTCCTTCACAACCTTTAAAGGGAATCCCATCTCCTCCTCTGCTTCTCTCAGGCACTTCTCCATAATCTATTTCTCACCGTCAAAATTATCTCGTATCCAATATATAGTTCAAGCGGTGTAGAAGTTGCCTAGAGCGATATTCCTCACTGGAAGGCCTGGTGTGGGTAAGACAACGGTGTTGATGAAGATAGTGGAGGAGCTGAAGAAGAGAGGATTCAAGGTTGGTGGAATGATCTCTCGAGAAGTGAGAGAAGGTGGAAGAAGAGTGGGGTTTGAGATAGTCGATATATACAATGGCACTAGAGGAGTTCTAGCCCATGTAGAGCAGAAAACAGGCCCAAGAGTGGGCAGGTATCGAGTTAATCTGAAGGATCTTAACGAGGTGGGAGTCAGAGCTATAGAACGCGCTATAAATGAATGTGATGTGATTGTGATAGACGAAGTGGGCAAAATGGAGCTCTTCTCCAGTAGATTTGTAGATGCCGTGAAAAGAGCTCTTCATACAGAGAAGATAGTCCTAGGTACTGTACATCTCCGTGCCTATCACCCTCTGGCTAGATCCATTAGGGAAGGGAGGATGCCTAATGTAAAGGTGTATGTGGTTGATGAGCGTAATAGAAGAAATCTTCATCTGGTTATACTACGTGAACTTCTAGGTGATAAACCTTGAGATTAGGAGGAGTAGATGATGCTGGAAGGGGTCCTATTATAGGACCTCTTGTCATAGCTGGAGTATGTGTGGATGAAGGTGCTATGTCCAGCCTACAAGAGCTAGGAGTAAGAGATTCCAAGACTCTCTCACCTAGTCAGAGAGAGTTCTTATCGAGAGAAATTAGAAGGCTTGCCCTTAAAGTATGCATAGCCAAGGTAGAGCCCGATGAGATAGATAAATATGTAGGCAGGACTAGCATGGGCAAATTAAATGCTCTTGAAGCTAAAGTCATGGCTAGGATAGTGGAAGAGCTAGGCGCAGATGTCGTGTACATAGACTCGCCAGACATAAATCCAGACCGCTATAAAAGAAGGATACTAAGCTTTATGAGTCATACTTCAAAGGTAAAGCTAGTAGTAGAGAATCATGCTGATGCTAGGTATGTTATAGTTGCAGCTGCGAGCATAATAGCTAAGGTTGAACGCGATAGAGTCATTGAGCAACTAAAGGCCACCTATGGTGACTTCGGCTCAGGCTATCCAAGCGACCCCAGAACCGTAGACTTTCTAACTAGGTGGTATGAAGAGCATGGAGATTTCCCACCTATAGTTAGAAGAAGCTGGGCTACTCTTGATAGGATAAGGCGTATGGTCGATATGAAGAAGACTAGAAGGCTTCTCTAGCTCTTTCTAAGAACACTCTTTACCTCTCTTACACTCTCTATGCTAACGACTGGCACACCTTCTACTCTGTCAACATCACTCTTCTCTTCAACCATGATTAGAGCCTTTGATTCTATGACATCTGCTATCTCCTTCACTAGCCTGACCTCTCTTCTCCTCACCTCCTCTACACCTCTTGTAACTTCTGCTACTACTTTCACGCTGCTTGAGGAGGCTACTATATTGAAGGGTGCTCTCCTGAGTGTAGCTACTCTAAATCCAAGTCTGAGCAGTAGTCTTCTCGCCTTATTCAAAGTCTCGTTAGTATTCTCCACCTCATACTGTGCTCTCTCCTCTTTTATCGACCATTCTACGTCAAATATGTTCAAGGGCTTCACGATCGACACACCGAGCGCCTCCTCTAGTCGAGCAGCCACCTCTACGGTAGCATCCATGGTACATCTCTCATACTCGTAAATGGTTTTTCTAGTCACGCCAACCATCTTAGCCAGTTCACCCAATGATAACCCCTTGTTTGATCGAGCTCTTCTTAGCGCTTCGCCATCTATTTTAACATATACGCCCCCTCTCTTCACATAGGCTATGGGGTGCTCATTGCTAAGAGCTCTTACAAACGTTGTCACTCCTACGACACGTATTCCAAATCTCTCATGAACGACACCTTCGACTATAGCGCCTCTCTTCGTCTTAAGTCCTACTATGAGAGGAACAGCTGACAAGGTCTTCGTCATCTTCCTCAAGTCCTCAGCCTGGCTTTTTGAATAATTGTCTATGTTTATCAAGGCTTTTATAAGGAGAGTAAGATTGTTCCTTTTAGCAGCTACATCAAAGCAGACATCTTCATGTAATCTAGTACACTCACTAACTCTGAATCCATGTTCTTTTAGTGTATTGACTATTACACTGACCAGCCCTAAACGGTCCTTTCTCATGCTTTCCTCAGGATAATAAATAAGTTAAAATGGGATATTAAAGTCTGCTTGCTATGCTCTTTTTGCAACGACGAAAGCATGAGCTTCATCAAAGGGCTCTAAATGAACAACGTCTACTATGTCAAAGCCTCTATCCTTTAGGGTATCAATCTCTCGCTTGTAGGTCTCAGATGGCTTCTGAGTGACATCAATGCTCATGGCCTTGATGGCTATCATTATCCATCCCTTATCCTTTAGAAATACATCTGCATTATCCGCCAATATCTTGCTCTGGAAGGGCTGGGCTATGTCAGCGTAGACTGCATCCACCTCATCCACTATCATTCTATATAGACTTGGAAATTGTGCATCAGCTAATATAGGAACCATGTTTTTCCTTACTTCACAACATCTCTCAACAAGTTCTCTCATGACCCTAGGGGCGAACTCAACACAATACACTACTCCCTCAGGACCCACGATATCTGATACATGACTAGCTGTAGTCCCTGATGCTGCACCTAGATACAATACCTTGTAGCCTCTTTTTATGGGGACTTCTTTTATGCCCTTTAATATGGCTGCTGCAAGTTTGCTCCTATATGGATTCCATATCCTGTACTCTACTCCTTCCCACCTTATGAGCTGCTCTCCATACACTCTATGACCAGGGGCTAGATTCCTCGTGGCTAGTTTTTCACTTCCATCTTCAAATTTAACCCAATAGACACCTTCAAACTTCTCATGAGGTTTGACATCGATAACTGCTATACTCATACACACCCCCTCTATCCTTTACTAACCTCTCTTTTCAGTTTTTCTTCTTCTCCTTGGAGGTCTAGCTCTAGCAGGTCTTCTTCTTGGAGGCTTTGCATAGAGCTTCTTTATCTCGTCAATTCTTTTCATGAGCTGCTCCTTTAGCTCTCTTGCGATGAACTCTCCTGTGAAGGCGTCTACTCTTGCTGCTATGGCTAGTTTACCTGCTAGAGCTCTTGCTATCTTGCCTCTTTGCCATCTTGGAGCTCTATGAATAGCAGGGAACTGGAATATCACGCCATGCTTTGGAGGCTTGCCACCTGTTCTTAAAGCTCTGAAGAGGGCTTTCTCAGCACCTAGAACTTGTATAGTACTGGCTGGAAGCATAGCTAATCTTCGTAGTCCTCCTGCTAAGGCTATTAGCCTGGCGCCAAGGAGTGGGCCTACTAGTTCTCTTATGTTAGGCGCTACTTCCTTCATTGCTTCGTCAACATAGCTACGGAATCTGCTCCTCATTTCAAAGAGTTGGAGAGCAGCTAGAGCAAGCATCTTTATAGGTTCCATGTCAAATTCAGCTATTTCTGCACCCATACTTTTTGAAGCAGCCTCTGCTATTTGCTCAGCTTTTCTGGGGGGTATTCCACATTTCTCAAGATTCTCCTTAGTGAAATTACTTCTGAGTCCTAGCTCAGCTACGAGCTTTATATAGTCCTTATGCTCCTTTACGAGATCATTGAGCTCAGGGAAGTGTAAACTATACCACTCCCTTATCCTAGAAGCGAACAGGTTTAATGTCCTATCCAACTCGTCTATAGCTGTAACAGCTTGGGCTACGAATAGGTCTCTTTTCTCAGCTGCTGCTTTTACTTTAAGCCTGGTTATTATCACTGATACCTCTTGAACTCTCCTTATGTACTCCTCTGGCTCTTTTATCAAGTTGAGCTCCTTGCCCAGCTCTATCACTCTTGCTCTCAGAGCTTTTCCTCCTTTGCTTGGTAGTTCAAAGGAGACATCTAGACCTAGCTCTTTTGAGATAGCTCTTCCCAACTCTTCATTCTCAACCACTACTTTCTCAATCCCTTTCTCCTTCAGTCTCATACATAAGGCTTTAACCTCGTCTATGAGCTTTCCTTCCTCCAGCTTGAAGAGTTTATCAGCTATTTCGCTTATCTCTCCTTTGAATAGTTCCTTGTCAATCACCTTACCTTCTTCATCGCATGCAAACACTCCGAAGATGTTTTCAACAAGATACGCCTTCATCATACTGCCCTCCTCTTCAGTTTTTCAAGAGCGTAGATAGAGTTAAGTTTTTTTGTCCTTATACTTCTACCGTTCTCCGCCTACGGTCTTCTTTCCGTAAGTCGGTTCATCACGGTTTCTCCCAGCCCCCTCCCCGCCCAACCAAGGAGCAGGTAGCGGAAACTGGGAGTCACCACTTGCCTTATGTAGAGTATAGGTATATAAGCTTATCGAAGACCTACAACAAAGAAACAGTTCCTAAACCTAATCAGAAGATGCAATAAGAGCCAGGTGCGTGAACTTCGTTAATCCTAGTGCCCACTGCCTATGCAGCCCATTTCTTCATGACCCTGCTCTGCACTATGGGCCATGGCTTGCCTTGACTTGGGTATACTATTCTCCTTAGGTAATTCCTTCTATTTCTCCTCCTTGGCACTAGGTTCTTCTTTGGCTTTGGAGGTATCTTAGGAGTTTGACTTCTGACCTTACCAGCCTTAGTTAGTGATCCGTGTGATGGCATATCTATACCCCAGGACTTTTAGATTTCAGTCATTTAAATACTTATCCACCTCAAGCTGGTCAACTTATCTTGAGTAAGTTTTTCTTACTCCCTTCATTCATAAACTTCACAGAGGAGAGATATCTTGAGGCTTGAAGAGGCTGGATACGCGGGGAAACTGCTTAAGGTATTGAGAGATAGAGGCATAGAAGTATACGATAGGATAAGAGTTGTCAAGAACGGCTTCTTATATGAAGGAGTGCTCATGCCCAAACCTGAGCTTAGCCACCCATCTTGCATAATCCTGAAGCTTGATAATGGCTACAACGTGGGCATATCAATAACCTCGGAGACCAAGATAGAGCTTGTAGCCAAGGGTAGACCTGCCAAGCCAGAGCTACCTCCGGTTCCTTTGAAAATAAGGGAAGACCTCCCCGAAGTAGTGATAATTGGCACTGGAGGAACCATTGCCAGCCGTGTCGACTACAAGACTGGAGCTGTCTATCCTGCTCTCACCGCAAGAGACCTCTACAACATAGTACCTGAGCTGAGCGATATAGCCAGGTTAAAGATGGACGTCCTCTTCAACATATTTAGCGAGGATATGACCCCTAAACGCTGGGAAGCCATTGCTAGAACAGTTGCTAAGTATGTAGAGGAGGGAGTCGCTGGTGTGGTGATAACTCATGGAACAGATACCATGGGATATACTGCTGCAGCATTAAGCTTCGCTCTACAAGACCTTCCTATCCCCGTAGTGCTTGTGGGTGCTCAGAGATCATCTGATAGACCCTCCAGCGATGCAGCCCTTAACCTCATATCAGCTGTCAAGATTGCAGCCCAATCACCCATAGCAGAGGTTGTAGTAGTTATGCATGGTGAAACGGGAGATACCTATTGCTTAGTTCATAGAGGCACTAAGGTGAGGAAGTGCCATACCAGCCGAAGAGATGCCTTTAGATCAATTAACGCGAGGCCTTTAGCAAAGGTCTATAAGGACAGGATAGTCATGTTAACGAGCAGTTATAGAAGGAGAGATCCCAATAGGCAGCTGAAGTTGGAAGCTAAGTTCGATGAAAAGGTTCAACTCATTAAAACTTTCCCAGGAATAGACCCTGAGATAATAGATTTCCTCGTCGATAAAGGATATCATGGCATTGTACTTGAGGGAACAGGACTAGGTCACGCTCCTGAGTATATCCTTCCTTCTATAAAACGGGCTATTGAGGAGGGAGTAGCTGTTGTCATGACTTCACAGTGCCTCTGGGGAAGGATTAACATGAACGTCTACCGAAGAGGAGTGGAGCTTCTAAAGATGGGAGTTATACCTGGAGAGGATATGCTTCCTGAGACAGCTCTCGTCAAGCTTATGTGGGTTTTAGCTCATACGAGAGACCTTAAGGAAGTTAGAAGGCTGATGCTGACTAACATAGCGGGGGAGATAAATCCAAGAACTGAGCCTCTAAGCTATCCCCCGATGGAGGTGTAAACATGAAGCTTGACTACTCTGCTCTTGGTCTGAAGGTTGGCCTTGAAATGCACCAACAGCTGGATACGAAACACAAACTCTTCTGTGCATGTCCCACAAGGCTTAGGAAGGAGAGTCCCTCGGTCAACTTCAGGCGCTACCTCAGACCTACTCAGAGCGAGCTAGGCGAAGTGGATCCTGCAGCATTGTTTGAATTTAAGAGAGGTAGGGTTTATGTATATGAGTCATATGATGATAGCGTATGTCTTGTTGAGCACGATGAGGAGCCTCCTCATGATCTGAACCCAGAAGCAATTGATATTGCCCTGATGGTAGCCTTAATGCTGCATGCTAGGCCTGTCGATGAGATCCACGTTATGAGAAAGATAGTGATAGACGGCTCAAATACTACAGGTTTTCAACGAACAGCAATCATAGCCCTTGGAGGTTATGTGGATGATATAGAGGGGAAGGTTCCTATACAGACGATATGTTTAGAGGAAGATGCCGCCAGGAAGATGGGCGAAAAAGAGAAAGAGGTATATTATAGACTTGACAGGCTAGGTATTCCTCTCATTGAGATAGCCACAGCCCCTGTGCTCAAAAACCCTGAGCAGGTTGAACGAGTAGCCTACAAAATAGGGCAGATCTTGAGAATGACAGGTAAGGTCAAGAGAGGTATTGGAACCATAAGGCAAGACCTGAACATATCCATCAAAGGAGGAGCTAAGATAGAAATAAAAGGCGTCCAGGAGCTTGGTCTCCTTGCCAAGATTGTGGAATATGAGGTGCTAAGACAGGTAAATCTCCTCAAGATAAGAGATGAGCTCCTCAAAAGAGGAGTGAGGGAAGATGACATAGTTGATGAGTTCGTGGATATTACTGATGTATTTCAGAACACCAAGTGCAGAATAATAGCAAACGCCATCAAAAGAGGTCATGTAGTCTATGCATTGAAGCTTCCCAAATTCTCTGGCCTCCTTGGCTTTGAACTTCAGCCAGGAAGAAGATTTGGAACAGAACTGGCCGATTATGCTAGATTCTGGGGAGGTGTTAAAGGCCTATTCCATACCGATGAGCTACCTGGATATGGCATATCCTCAGATGAGGTATCGAAACTTCGTACAAGAGTTCATGCCAATCTAAGTGATGCTGTTGTAATCATAGCCGATGAGGAGAGCAAGGTGATAGAAGCCCTTAAAGCTGTGGCCAGGAGAGCTAAAATGGCGCTAAAAGGAGTTCCAGAAGAGACGAGAGGCTACAATCCTGATGGTACAACTCACTACAGTAGGCCGAGACCAGGAGCAGCTAGGATGTATCCTGAGACTGATGTAAGGCCTATATTCATAACCATAGAGAGGCTGGAGAAAATAAGGAAAATGCTGCCTGAGCCACCTGAGAAGAAATTTGAGAAATTTGTTAAAGTCTATGGTCTGAGCAGGGAGTTAGCCAAGCAAATGCTTGCCTCCTACAGGCTTGACCTCTTCGAGAAATTAGTTTCAAGACATAAATCGGTCTCGCCTACGCTCATAGCTACTACCTTAGAACAAACCATTAAGAGCCTTGCTAGAGATGGAGTTCCAGTTGATAACATAATGGATGAGCACCTGGAAGAGCTCTTTGAGTGTCTAGAGAAGGGTCTTATAGCTAAGGAGGCCATCCCCAAGATCCTTGAATACGTTGCTAGAAATCCTGAGTGCACAGTATTGAAGGCAATAGAGAAGCTAGGCATTAAGGCCATCACTAGAGAGGAGCTGGAGTCGCTTGTCAAGGAGATCGTGGATGCAAACATAGCACTTATAAATAAACTTGGTGAGAGAGCCTGGAAGCCCATTATGGGCATGGTGATGAAAAGAGTGCGTGGAAGAATTGATGGAAGGATAGTAGCAGAAACAGTCAGAAGAATTGTATCAGAGAAGATAAAGTCCTCTACCTCCTCATGAACTCGCCTCTTCTATCTATTATATCAAAGACATCAGCGCCTGTACCAATTAAGGTAACCTTAACTCCAGTCTCCTTTTCTATTCGCTCTATGAACTCTTTCGCCTCTCTTGACAGTTCATCATATTCTCTAACGCCCTTACACTCAGGGAACAGCACGTCCATCTTTGTTAAAGCTATCTGTGTAGCGCTATTAATCATAACTGCTCTCTTGGCCATCTTGAAGTTGAAAGGTGCTGCTCTCCTTATTCTACCCGTGACTGTAGCTATCTCCAACCATCCCCTTCTCTTGGCTTCTTCCATTGGCAGCTCACCCTCAAGAGGTCCTCCTCCTACTCGAGTAACATAAGCCTTGAATACCACTATCACCTCATCAACTCTTCTAGGTCCGACTCCCACTTCACTACAGACTGCTGCAGCGCTTGTGTCACGACTGGTAACATAGGGGTATGTTCCATGGTATAATGATAAGAACAGGCCTTGAGTACCTTCAAGCAACACTTTCTTTCCTTCATCGAGTGCTTTATTCACTTCATAGGGGACATCAGTTATATAAGGCTTGAGCTCCTCTACGTCTTTAGCAAGCTTGGCTACTCTTCGAACTCTATCCTCTATGGCTGGCCCTACTCCCTGTCCTGTGCTTCCAATCTTCTTGGCTAGATGTTCATCTGTCCTATCTCTTACAATGTGCTTCTCCTCTATTATTGAGCATTGAGCATCAAGTCCGACTCTATCGTGAACCTTTAGAGCCTCTACTTCCTTAAGGAATATCTTGGGATTTACGTTAGCTCCAGGCCCTATTAATAATCTACATTTATCGTAGACAAAGGCGCTAGGTATCATTCTCAGCTTTATCGTCTTTCCTTGAAAGACCACTGTGTGTCCTGCATTCACCGATCCCGTCCTAACGGCCACATCAATTTTATCCTTTAAGGCGAGATAGGATACTATCTTGCCCTTGCCCTCATCACCAAAGAAGCCACCTACGACTACAGTTAATGTCATGAGCTTTTCACCGATTAGAATTAGAAAAACAGCTAACCTAATAAGCGTTGACTATTTTAAAATAAGAGTTTGAAATAATGACATGACAGCCAACTATATTTCAGCTCTTATTTCAATGAAGTTATGGTGGAATTGATGTCGAGTGAAAGGCCAAGGGGTATAGGCCTAAGTGATATAGAGCCGGAGAAGGTATACGAGGCCATATATTGGGCCATAAGAGATACCTTCCAGAGTGCCTTGGAAGAGGCCTATAGAAACCTTAGTCGTAGAAATCCTCATATAAGTAAGGAGGCTGTGCTGCTTAACATAATATATGAAGCGATAAAGGAGGGAGTGTATAAGGCCATGAAGGAGTTCCTATCGAGTCAGAGCTTAAGTGGCATAATCAAGCGCGTAGAGAGGGGCTGACACTCGATGGTCAGTCCGCCCATTATCGTTCATTGCTTTCGCTCACTTTACCATCGTCTCATCATTCATCTAGGAGATAGCATCACGTGATATTTAAAGACTTCCTCAGCCAAGGACTATTCAGTGTGTCAATATGCATGAGCTGGATAAGCATTCACACAGGGGCCATAGAAAGGTCCTTGTACGAAACTGTAATGTAAAACGTGTATTGGTAGGGGTGCCTAAAGGTCACCAGCACGTAAGAGTTGTGCTTGAGTTGAAGCAAGGCATCATCATAGAGCTTCAAGAAGCCACGATCTCTAACATCTTAAGGGCCTTCGTCACGGTAAAGACACACCCTCTTGTGAAGGCCATGGAACTGGTGGGTGTAAAGCTTGAGAAGAGGAAGCCTGGCTATGCCGAATATCAGCTCATAGAAAGCAATAAGCCCGATGACGAAGTCCAGGAGGAACTTCTTGAGATCCTGGAGCTACCTCCTTGTGACCAAGTCTAGGGCTGTTTTCTGAGCTAAGTTCAATACATCTTCCTCATTTACCGTGACTACTTTGCCATCCTTGACTACGACTTTACCATCCACTATGACATCCCTCACATCATTACCTTTAGCGACATATACCAGGTGCGAGAGCACGGTGCTTACCTCATGTACAGGCGTGAATCGAGCTTTCCTCATGTCGATCACTATGATATCGGCCTTAACACCCTCCTCTACAACACCTTTCACTCCTTCGAAACCTACAGCTTCGTATCCATTTCTAGTGGCCATGACGAGGACGTCCTGAGCCCTCATGATGGCTGGATTACGTAGGTGAAGCTTGTGTAGAAGAGCTGCAAACTTCATGGTCTCGAGCAGGTCTAAGTCATTATTGCTTGCAGGCCCATCAGTTCCAAGCCCTACTTTTATCCCCTTTCTTAACATCTCAGGAATGGGAGCTACGCCTCCCTGACCTATCTTCATGTTGGCTATCGGGCAATGGGCTACTTTAACTCCGTATTTAGCCATTATATCGAGCTCCTCCTTACTCAACCATATACAGTGAGCCATTATGACATCAGGCCCTAGAAGACCCAGCTTCTCCAGATATTCAACCTCTCTCATGCCTTGTTCCTTCTCGAACTTCGTTTGCTCCTCCTGAGTCTCAGCTACGTGTATGTGGATAGGTACCTTCTCTTTCTCGGCAATGGACCTGAGCTTCTCAAGGAAGTCCTTTGAGCAGGTATATGGAGCATGAGGCCCTATGCCTGCCTTTATCTTGGGATCTTTAAGTCCCTTGACAAACTCCAGGAATTTCTTGACTCGTTCAATCTCCTTCTCAGCCCTTTCTGGCTGCCCTAGGTCAAGAGTTCCGCATGTAACTAGTGCTCTTATGCCCACCTTCGAAGCTGCCTTGCATACTTCCTCACTAAACCAGTACATGTCGACGAAACATGTTATGCCTGCCTTGACCATCTCCACACAGCTGAGCAATGACCCTATATAGACATCTTCTGCTCTCATTTTCTCCTCAATGGGCCATATCTTCTCCTTAAGCCACACGTCCAGCGGCATATCATCTGCATATCCCCTTAGAAGGCTCATAGCAGCATGAGTGTGAAGATTGACAAGACCTGGCATCACAGCGCATCCTCTACAGTCAATAACATACTCAGCTTCAGGCTTTGCAGGCCCTATCTCAACTATGAAACTGTCCTCGATGTAGATGGAGACATTCTTCAATACCTTGTCGGGGGGATTCATTGTCAGGATCCAGCTACAATCCTTGAGTAATATGCTGACCAAAATGCCTCCCCATAATAGATTAGAGACTTCTTGAGGGTTAAAAAGAGATATATCACACTCTACTCACTAATCCTAAGCGAACAGGTGTCTATGCTTGCAGAAGTTCGTCATAGCTGCTACAGCAGACATACATTCTCCCAAGTACCTCACAGACTTCATCAAGGCCTTGGACAGAACCCCTCTCTCTGATTGTGTAGCCTTCATCATAGCTGGTGATGTAGTATATAAAGGCAACGTAGGAGCTGCTTCACATGTCTTCTCAGCCATTAGACGAAGATACAAGGGCCCTTTAATAGTGGTCTTTGGAAATGAAGACTATGAGGACCTAGAGGACAGATTCAGGAAGCTCTATCCTGAGGTTATATGGCTAAGCGATGAATATCATGACTTGAAGACGAATGACCAAGTTATACGCATCATTGGCACTAGAGGAGTGCTTGACAGGCCTACTAGATGGCAGGCCAAGAATATACCCGATATCGAGAAAAGATACTCTGACCGCCTAATGAAGCTAGAGGATATGCTGAAGCGTTCTCCACATCCAACAATCCTGGTCTCTCACTACTCTGTAACCTATAGGACTCTGAGTGGCGAGGATAGGCGAATATGGCCTGAGCTTGGCTCAAGAAAAGTGGAAGTATTGATAAGCAGGTATAAGCCCATTCTTGCGATCCACGCTCATGCTCACAGAAGCAAGGTGTTCTCCATAGACTTTAATGGTGTTCCAATATATAATGTGTCCTTTGCAGCCTTCAAGAGAATATTCAGAATAGAAGTGTCCTTGAAGAGAGGAATTTTGTCCTTCATCTAGGCCTCAACTCGTTGGATGAAGTTCCTCTAGCGAGTAGATTTAATAGCTACTTTGCTCATACTGACAGTTGACGATGAAGAAGCAGCACGCGGCTGATTGGTGATGAAGCCTTCGATCTCGGAGTCACTTTGTCAACTTCCGAAAGAAGACTTATTAAGTGATAACTATAATCATACTGGGGCTCTGCTGTGCTAAGGCCACCTCCAATGATGAAGTTCAGGATAATAGTGTCCCCAGAACATGAGGAGAGAGCTTTAGAAGCCCTTGTAAAAGTAGGTGCAATACACATAGCAGAGCCTGAGGAAGCCGAAGCAAAAGCCATCCCAAGGGAACTAAGACTTATAGCTGAGAGAAAGCTCTCTATTGAGGATCTCGGCATAGATAAAGTAATTGTTCTCATGGAGGCTATTGGTGGAGAGATGAGAGAGTATATTGAGCGAGCAAGGGAAATACACCATAAAGTACTCAGAATAAGAGAGTTACAAAGGTGTCTTCAAGCCCTCGCTGACATGAAGATAAAGCTCGATATGATCGGTAGACACGAGTACACCTTTGTGTATGCAGGTACTGTGGACAAGGAGTTCGCATCTGAACTTAAGTCAATGCTCAGAAAGAATAATATCGCATACTGGAGTAGGACACTTGATGATAAAGTCCTTTTAGTCGTGTCAGGAGTCCCTCAGCAGGAGGAGAAAGTCAAGGCTCTTCTTGGACAGTATGGCTTCAGACTACTTAGACTTCCCGAGGGACTAGACCCTGATCCAATAAAAGCCAAAAAGATGCTTGAGACTAATGAAAGAAGGCTGTATGAAGAGTTAGCTAACATAGCATCTGAGATGATCACTAAGATAAAAGAGAGTGAAGAAAGGGAATGGATGAGACGTGCATCTCTCTTAGAGAGATTTCTGGAGATTTCCAAGGAGTTCCATCAGCTAGCAACATCTGTAGAGAACCTTCTCGAAAGGGAGAAGCTCGAGGTACCCGAGCCTCTGAAGAGAGCTCTTGAAAGGAAGATCGTTGCTGAGATTATAAGCGTGGACAAGCTTCAGGGACTTATAGAACAGCTCTCCAGCATTTTAGACTCCCTCAGAAGTGAGTATAGAGAGATAAGCGCTGAGCTCTCAACCTTACATAGTCTTGAAGCAAGCATGAAGGAGCTAAGTCCTGAGATGAGAAAACCCATAGAGGAACAGCTTAGCAAAGCCAGGGAAAGGCTTCTCGAGCTGGCGGACAAGCTATCAAGCTCTTATGCCGAGGTGTGTAGGTACGAGCCCTTCGTAGCCGCTATGAGGTACATGAAGGGCACTGTGTACAAGCTGAGGATCTTCAGAAGGCACTATGTCAGCATAATAGAGGGCTGGATACCATCTGAATATGCAAAGACACTCGAGGCCACCATCAAGGAGTCAGTCCCTAGGATCATAGACTTCATCATAGCCCGTCCATCTCGTGAGGACAGAGTGCCTGTGAGGATGGAGTATAAAGGGCCTATGAAATATCTGCTCGCGCTTACTCTTGGAAGAGACATACCATCATACTGGGAGATCAACCCCACACCATTCTTCACAGTCCTCTTCATACTCATGTATGGACTAATGTTCGGGGACATGGGGCTTGGCCCAGTACTCGCTTTGCTTGGACTGTTGTGCTATCGCTCAGCAAAGCCATTCTTAGGGATATCACCTGAGGGAGTCAAGACCCTTGGAGTCCTTATGTCACTCTGTGGCATCTCCACTACAGCCTTCGGAGTATTGTATGGTGTAGCTTTCCTCAAGGAGATCATGAAGCCTCTTCTGCTAAGCCCCATACACGACATCTTCGGCATAATAAGGGTGGCCTTGATATTCGGGATAATACAGCTGATATTAAGCATGGTCCTGAACATCGTGAATGGCGTTATAAGGAGAGATATCTATGAGATCTTCCTCAGTGGACGTGGCTTAGCAGGTCTCCTATACTACATAGCTGGAATAAATATAGCTATTGTACTCCTTAAGACCAACTTCAACTGGGGAGCTCTACTTGAAGGAGATAATGTAATGTTCGTGGCAGTAGCGCTTGCAATGATGGTGACAGTAATGCTAGGCCCCCTCTACAGACATTTTGAGGAACATGAGCCAATAGGTGCCTGTCTGATGGAGGGCCTCGTGGAGTTCCTAGAGCTACTCGTAGCCTATCCAGCCAACTCTCTATCATACATAAGGCTAGCGGCCTTCGCTATAGCTCATGAGGCCTTTGGCCTCCTAGCAGAGGCACTGGCAGGAATGATAGGTCTCATACCAAGCTATCTATTCTCCAATATACTAGTGTTGGGCATAGAGGGCTTCGCTGTAGGCATACAAGCCCTCAGGCTGGTCTACTATGAGTTCTCGACAAAATTCCTCAAGGGTGGAGGAATACTATACAGGCCTCTAAAGAGCGAGATATTAAGTGCCTAGAAGTGTAAACTTATTAAGACTCTCACAATACCTATAGAAAGGTGAATGTCATGACCATCACTCGTGGAAAGGATCATAGACATAAAAATATGCAAAAGCCTGTGCTTCTAGTGACCCTTGCACTAATATTGGCACTGACCTCAGCAACTACAGCCAGCATCAGCGCATTCATGTTATACAATGCAGGAACCAAGAGATTCATAAGCTCTCAGGAAGTCTTAACCATACCGCTAACATGTCTTGCAGCAGCCATGGCCGTTAGCGTGAGCTGCCTTGCAGCAGGCTTAGCTCTTAGAGCCGTAGTAACTGCTGGCTTCGCCGCCTCTGCGGAAAGGCCTGAGCTCAGAGGTCTAGTGATGATAATGGGTGGCCTAGCTGAAGGCATAGCCATATATGGACTGCTAGTGGCCATACTGATACTGATGGCACTACACTAAGGGAAGGAAAATAAAGGGCCTGAGCTCATGGGCATGAAGTCTAGCTTTTTTGCCGGAGAACAAAATCATAAGATTGCACATCTCCGCTTCGCATAATAGTAGGAACGAGAGTACATACGTCAGGCTTACAGGCTCATATAGTAGATAGTGAACAGCCATATCATATAGCCTCTTCCTGAGTAGGTCCTCCACGAGTAAATAGTCCCTTGCTCTGAGGCCTCTCCTTAGTTGAGGTATGATCCTACGGTATCTTCTAAACCTTGAGAGGAAGAATATGAAGTCCTCTAGCTCATACTTCAAGGCGTGAGACCATAATTCCTCACTGGCTTTGCCCCCGTATTTATCAAGTATGGATTTTACTTCACTCAAGTTAGCTCTCCTAGCCTTCAGGTCTATGATCCAATAGAGCCATCTTATGTCAGCCTCCTCCCTTACGATATCCTCCAATTCCCTAAGCTTCAGCTTCTCTATGAGGCGATGGAGGCTATCATAATAATCTGCTTCAAGAGCACACTCTAGAACGTCAAGGAGCCTATTTCTTCTGTATATTGAAAAAGCGATGTCCAGGGTCGGATAACCTCTTCGAGCAAGGTACCTCACGACGTCGTCAAGCCTCTCTAGTCCTAGAGGCTCATTCCACTTAACGACATTTAGCTTCACTGGGAAGAGCTCATGTACAGATATGGAGCTGCCTCCTGCCTTCGCTCTTAAAACGTGCTTGATATTGACTACTTCAAACCTTCCTAGAGCATAGTTTCTTAAAAACTGTCGAAGACCATCAGGAGAGTTCTTCTCAAGTATGTTGACTCTTTCCATGTACTTCTTGAAGAGCGCCTTTCTGAAATCTGAAGCTTCGACTTCCTCAGGAAGCTGTTCCACTACGTTGCGATAGTCCGTATCACTGAGCACGTAGATGAACTCCTTCACGTTAGCAGTGCCCAGCAACTTTTCATAATCCTCAGGCTTCAGAAGGTGTGTTCTCAGCCCATGAGCTCTAACGACCACGTATGTCTCCATTAGATGCCCCTCCTCTTGTGTAGTAGGTCTCTTATCTTCTTTATTCGAACGAATTCACTAAGTGTTATCTCCTGTATCCTGACCTCTATGTACCTAATGTTCTCCTGCAACTGTGGTATTATGTTCTTCTCGAGAGAATTAACCACTCTGTTTATGTATGCTAGTTCATGACTCAAGTTCTCGACAGCCATCTCCTTTGACCCTATCGCTATGGTCTTCTTCATAAGTTCCCACAATTCTTTAGCTAGCTCTCTGAGGGCAGGGTCTGTGATCTTGTCGAGATCAGGCTCCTTGAGTATATCAATATGTGGTATCCTGACTCCCATTAAGCTCTCATAGAGTACCCTGAAGCTGGGTTTTGACACTGCCCTTGAGTAGCTACTGATCTCATCGGGGCCTCTTACCATGTACGCCTCCTTCATCCTAGAATAAAGCGCCGTGAATTCCTCATCCAGCTCGCTTCTCCTCTTAATCTCATCGAGTAGTCTATAGATCTCTCTTATCAGCTGATCACGCTTCATCTCTAGGATTTCCTTACCTCTTCTAACTAGTTGTAATTGTTCTCTCAGCCTTAACAAGGTGCCTAAAGTGGCTGAGGCTTGGCTAGGAAGACTCAAGCTCACGCCCTCTGTATTTAGGATGATACTTCTCTATGTATTCTCTAGGTATTCTCACAAGCTCATCCTCAGGTATTATTGACAATACTTCCCAGGCAAGGTCAAGCGTTTCCTCAAGGGTTCTATTCTCGTAGACTCCTTGGCTAAGGAATTTTCTCTCAAACTCATCGGCAAACCTCAGGTATCTCCTCATCCTGGGACTCAGGCCTACCTCACCTACGATCTTAGCTAGGTCTCTTGCCTTTACTCCTCTTGAATAGGCATCATAGAGCTGGTCAGATAAATATCTGTGGTCATCTCTAGTCTTACCAGGCCCTACTCCACCTCGCATTAGCCTGCTGAGTGATGGAAGTACGTTTATTGGTGGATATATGCCCTTTGCGTGAAGCTCAGGGCTTAGTATAATCTGTCCCTCTGTTATGTAGCCAGTTAAATCTGGAATTGGATGTCTCAGGTCACCTCCAGGCATGGTTAGAATAGGCATGAGCGTTAATGAACCCTTCTTTCCTACAATGACGCCAGCTCTCTCATATATTGTGGCTAGGTCGCTGTACATGTAGCCTGGATATCCTCCTCTGCCAGGAACCTCTTCTCTTGCTGTGCTAATCTCTCTAAGAGCCTCACAATAATTGGTCATGTCAGTTAATATGACCAGCACGTGAAGCTCAAGGTCAAAGGCCAAGTACTCAGCTACTGTGAGAGCTATCCTTGGAGTTAATATCCTCTCTACAGCTGGATCATCAGCAAGATTTATGACCAGAACTGATCTCTCAAGTGCTCCAGTCTTCCTGAACTCTTCAATGAAATATCGAGCCTCAACATTTCTAAGGCCTATTCCTCCGAAGACCACAGCGAACTCCTCCTCTTTACCAGGAACAGTAGCCTGTCTTGCTATCTGTGCTGCTAATACGTTGTGGGGAAGGCCGCTATGAGAGAATATGGGAAGCTTTTGCCCTCTTATCAGGGACAACATGCCATCTATAGCTGAGATCCCTGTCTGTATGAATTCATGGGGATGTACTCTAGCACAGGGATTTATTGGCGAGCCATAGATGTCCCTCTTATCGCCAGATACTATGGGAGGTAGTCCATCTATGGGCTCAAATCTACCATTGAAGATCCTTCCTAGAACTTCATCGGATACTGGAATCTTGAATGTTGTTCCTGTGAATTGTACTAAACAGCTTGTATCAAGCCCCTCCTCATCACCTAATACCTGAACCACAGCCATATCTTTGCTTACTTCAAGCACTCTGCCCAGCCTCTCAACTCCATCGGTTCCTACTATTTTCACTACTTCCTCATAGCTTACTCCACTGATGCCCTCCACTACCATTAGTGAGCCGCGTATCTCCTTTACTCCACGATATACCTTACCATACATTCCCTTTACTAATGAGATTACGTCTACTCCCCTTTCCTCCATCCTCTCAACTCTCCCTCAAGATCTATACCATACTTTCTAGCTATATTGTCAAGCGCCTTAATGACTTTTTCGTACACCTCCTTTACAGCTTCCACGCCTCTCTCGTCCTCTTTTACTCTCATCATCTCAAACACTTCTGGAAGATTCGCTATATCATCGACAGGGACTCTATGCCTGACAAGTATGTATGCTCTATCGTAGAAGTCCATGATCATCTTCAACATTAGGTACTGTTTCTCAGGCTTGCAGAATGTGTCTTCACCCTCCATAGCAACTTGCCTCAGAAAGCCCTCCTTTATGATCTCAGCAGTCAGAAGTATTAGCCTTTGATCATCTGGAAGAGCTCCTTCGCCTATGACGCTAGCTATAGCCTCAATCTCTGAAGCCACAGTGAGAAGCCTGAGCGCTCTTCTCCTATAGTTTGGAAATTCAGGGAACTTCTCAACCCACCACTTCTCAAGAGGCTCAGCGTACTGGCTAAAGCTTCTTAGCCAGTTTATAGCAGGGAAGTGTCTTCGATAAGCTAGGTCAGTATCAAGAGCCCACATGGCTCCAACGAATCTTAGGGTGTGTATGGTAACGGGCTCATTGAAGTCTCCTCCAGGTGGAGATACAGCGGCAAGTATTGTGACAGACCCCTCTCTTTCAGGAGTGCCAAGGGCTACAACCCTGCCCGCTCTTTCATAGAACTCAGCAAGCCTATCTGGTAAGTAGGCTGGAAAGCCCTCTTCAACAGGCATTTCCTCAAGCCTTCCTGAGATCTCCCTAACAGCCTCAGCCCACCTCGAGGTAGAGTCTGCTATGAGCGTTACGTGATAACCTTGATCCCTATAGTACTCAGCTATGGTAATGCCCATGTATATGCTAGCCTCTCTAGCGGAGACAGGCATGTTGCTAGTATTGGCTATCATTATGCTCCTCTCAATCATGGGCACCTTCTTCCTAGGGTCTATTAGCTTAGGGAACTCCGTCAGTAGCTCACACATCTCATTTCCTCTCTCTCCACAGCCTATGTAGACCACGATCTCTGAATCACTCCACATGGCTATTTTGTGAAGTGTGACAGTCTTTCCAGTGCCAAAGCCTCCAGGGATACAAGCTGCGCCTCCTTTGGCCACAGGGAAGAAGGTATCGATGACCCTCTGGCCTGTTATGAGTGGCTCTGTAAGTGGAAGTCTTGACTTGAAGGGCCTTGGCACTCTTACAGGCCACTCCTGCATGAGTTTAATTTCATGCTCCCTTCCTCTCTTATCTCGCACTATGGCAACGGTTTCGTCAACTTTGAACTCCCCCTCCTCTATCTTTACTATTTCGCCCTTTATGTCAGGAGGTACCAATACTCTATGCTCAATAATTCTAGTTTCTGGAACTATACCGATTATGCTTCCTCCCTCAACCACATCTCCCTTCTTCACTAGTGGCTTAAAGTACCACTTCTTATCCCTTGGAAGAGCATTGAGCTTGACGCCTCTTCTTATGAAGGGCCCTGTTCTCCTCAGAATTTCCTCAAGTGGCCTCTGGATACCATCAAATATTCGACTCATGAGCCCTGGCCCGAGTTCGGCTACAAGTCTTTTTCCAGTTGCGTAGACCTTCTCCCCTGGCCTAAGACCGCTTGTAGATTCATATACCTGAATGGTGAAATTATCACTAGTGACCCTGACTACTTCCCCTATGAGCCTCTCCTCCCCCACCTCTATTACTTCTCCTATCTGTACATCCTTTATTCCAGAGGCTATGACCACAGGTCCCTTTATCCTTTCAATAACACCTACTCTCATGTCCTCACCTCTCTAAAGAGTATCTCATGGACTTTATCGAGCATGACCTTTTTAACGTAATCAATCCTAGCCTCTACAGTATTATTGTAGTACACCCTTCTATTGCCAGTGCACACAATCATACCTCCAACGCATTCTATTCTCTCCTCTCCTATAGTTATTTTAACATTCCTCCTCTTTATTCTAGATGCTTCCTCCTCTATCGTCCCTAGAGCTCTTCTTGCGATGTCAAGATCCTTCTCTCTGACAATGAGCACATATTCATCATAGTCCTCAAGCTTGCTTATAGCATCAAGAGCTAGCTTTATGAAGATCTTCTCATATTCCTCTCTATTCTCATCTACCAACGTCCTTATTCTATTCAGAGCTTCACTGAAGGCTTTCTCAGTATACTCCTGACGTAATCTTATCAAGTCCACTTTATGCTTTATCCTTGCCGAGGCCATTTTCAGCTCAATTTCTCTCCTAGCCTCCTTGAGAGCTTGTTCTGTTCTGCGACGTAATATTTCCTCAGCTTTTCTCTTAGCTTCCTCTATAATGCTGTTAGCTTTTCTCTTTGCCTCATCCAGGATTTTCTTAGCCTCTTCCTCTGCTAGCCTTCTTATCTCTAGCTTTAGGGGTTCAACTCCCTTCCTCCCCATAGAGTACCACCCTCATGATGAACTTTACCACATCATCAAGATTTCTTTCAGCTATTCTTTTAAGCCTGTCAAGCCTCTTTTGATGATCTTCCTCTACTCTCTTCAGCTCCTTGAGCAATTTTTCGTACTCTACCTTTTTATACTCCTCTGGCTCCTTTGATTTCTCAGCTTCTTCAACTATCCTCTTAGCCTCCTCCTCAGCCTGCTTTACTATCTCCTCTGCTCTTCTTCTTGCTTCTTCTACTATCTTCTCAGCCTTTTTCTCCTCCTCCATTAACTCCATGATATCTAACTCTGCCCACTCTGCCATCTCAGCCTCACCCCCACGGCCTTACTCACCATATTATATAATTGATTAAGCCTTATTCCCTTCATTTTAGTAAAGCTTGGTATAACCATGTAGGCAGGAGGCTCCTTCATCTCTCTAAAAATCTTAACTCTCATCTCCTCCACTAACTCAGCTACATCTTCATCCAGCACTAGCACATCATAGCCCTTGTCCAAAGCCTCCCTAAAAGCCTTTATGGCCTCATCAGTGTTCCTCACTATTACACAGTCAGCACCTATGAGTTCAAACACTCGAGCTACTTCACTCATCGAGATGACAACTAATGTCATCAGATCTCCCTGCTCCCAAAATCCATGAGCTGGGAAGTAATTAAACGTTTCACAACTAGCGTTCATCGCCTTCCTCCTCAGAATACATAATAACACTATGATATATCAGGTAGTATCTCCGACAGGTCTTAATCTTATGACGCCTACTGCTCTCTCATTCACGGCAAGGTATAGTTTGGCGCCATACATCCTACATCCGTGAATAATCTTTTCCTCGTATCTTCCTAGAGGAACGTATCCATTGGATGCGAGGAAGATCTCAACTAGCAAGTTCTTTTTCCCACTTGCGTGAAAGACCTCATACCTATATCCTTCCTCAGTTCTCTTCAACTTTACGTCTAAGACCTCATGTCCTATTCTCAGCCCCTTGACCTCAATCCATGCCCATTTCTCAGGCATTCTAATGTTGAAGGTTATCCTTGGCTTTGCTGCATCTACATCAACACCAAGTATACCCGTTAGTATGATGTCTATTATCTGCGAGGATGAGAACCCTTGAACAAACTGTCCTCTCTCACATCCTGTATCATGTTCATAATATTCGCTTATCTTGCCTGGATCTGAAGCCTTAATGGCTAAGCTCCTCAGGATATTGAGCAGCTTGAATCCTAGCCTATGAAGGCCATATTTGAAAGCACTCACAGCTAGAAGACCTGTATAAAGAGGCCAGACAGACCCCAGATAGTAGCCCTCTTTAGGGCCTGAGAACTTCCCTAGTGAAACTCCATAAGGAGTTACTAGCTCATCAAATAATTTCCTAACAAGAGCTCTGCCTCTCTCACCATCAATAATCTCTAGATAGGTCAGCATAGCGAGATAGGGCATGACACGCCTCACCTTCTCTCCATTAAGTATTACATCAATGCAGAAATCATCCCAGAACTCCTTTGTAAACTTCTCCCTCAATACATGTGCCTCTTCCTTGAGCTCTATGGCCTTATCATCAAACCCGGTGACATGCATGAGCTCAGAAGCGCTCTCCAAGGCCTTGATATAGAGAGCATTTAACTCTACGCAGGCACCCTTTCTTTCCTCAGCTAGGACTTCATCCATGGCTATAAGCCCCTTCTCAGGCTGAGTCTCTATGAATCCGTCATGGTTTAGATCTAATCCTCTCAAAAAGCTAATAGCCTTGTCCACACGTTCACTGAACTCCTTGACAAAGCTTTCATCGCCAGTCCACTTGTACAATTTGTGAAGAGTGAGGATCCACAAGGGTGTGGCATCTATGTGCCAATATCCAGTAGCTAGTTTCCTTGCATTGATGCTAGGGATGAGTACTACTTCATGAGGTATCTGTCCATCATCCTTTGCGTACTTAACCATTGTTTTCAGATGTTCCCTTACCATGTTCTTGAAACATACTGCCAAATACGCGCTTGCCATTAGCCCCACGTCTCCTGTAAAGAACCATGAAAATCTCGGCATACCTGCAAATATGCCTCGACCTACAGGAGTATGCGAATACAACATGGCCAGAACGTATTTGCTGGTCAAGAAGACCTTATTAAGCTCATCGTCAGGAGTCCTCACGACAGTGCCCTTCAAGACCAAGTCCTCATAGTATTTAGTTACATGTTCAAACTCCTCCTCGTATCTTCTGATGGCATGATCTAGTAAGCGTTTACAAAGACTTTCCTCCCTTGCGAGACAAGCCACTATCAATGAGGAATTCTCAGCTAGTACGCGAACTTCTCCCTCTCCAGAACATTCTATCTCACCTTGTTTTACTGAAAAACCTACAACTCCTCTTCTAGTTCTTAAAAGGACTTGCCCCTCATTACATGAAACGCCCTCTATTCTATATAACGTGCTATGAGGCCACATATCGATTACCTTCACCTCTATCTCAACAGTCACTTCGAGGTTCTCTGAGCTATAATAGTTCATGAAGAGCAAGGGCTTGTCAAGCGATACGAAGTCTAGCCTTACAATTTCCACGTCTGGTGCTACGCTATACAGGTGAGCTTTCCATCCTAGACCATAGGCATATCCTGAGGCTCGTTCTCCTAAGGGCAGGCTCCTCGGCTGTAGATATGTTCTCAAGGTTCTTATACACCTGAGATCTTCAACCCAAAAACCTATCCTATCACGTCCTTCTCCCTCGCCTCTAATCTGTTCAACATCTCCATTCTGCTTAGTTATGAAGTGAGCCCTCCAGCCCTTGACTACTGAGAGGCCTTTTACATTCTCTTTAAACCATATGAAAGGAATTTCCTTCAACTTCCTGCAGTCTCTTCTGGCTAGTGCCTCCATGACTTCACTGAGCTTCATCAGACCAATATTTTACGCATCTTAATTTTACACTATCGCTTGACATATCCTCTCACACGAGATCTTCTCCTCTAATACTCGTGAAGACTTTATGAGGCTCGGTCTGATACCAATAGGCAACACTAGAGTAGTCTGCCATGACTTCATCCCACTCACCATGGTGTATTCTAACGAGAAGGCTCTTCTCGAAAGGTATAGGGTCAGGTATGTGAAACCTATAAGCTACTATCCTCAGGTTCTTCGTGTCCTTTATCAAGAGCCCATGGAAGGGTGCATTGAAGGTCCCCTTCTCGAAGTACCATCCGCTCAGGAAGTAATCTTCTGTTCCTGTTGACCCATAAGCTAACTCCCCATCGGCTAATATCTCCATATTTCCCTCCAAGAATCCAAGTCCTCCTCCTACTTCTCTATCGTAACCCTCCATGGATAGAACCACGCCAACCAAGTGGCCTCTGCCTTCTGCGTCTAGGATTAAGTAAGGTTCTCCCCTCTTCACAACTCTCTCTCGTCTCCATACCGCATGGAATCTTCCCATATCGTCAACGCTTTCCACTTGATAGTATCCTATCATGTAGAATAAGGCTCTTATGTCTAGCTCGCTCATGTTGATAAGCTCAATCCTTGCTGAGTTGAAAGGCATGGGGAAGAAGCAGTAGTAGCCTCCACTAGTCATGCCCAAGGGTATAGCGTGATAGTGTATGTATTGAGAAAAGCCTGCGCCAAAGAAGTCACCTACGGGACACTCTACGCTGGGATGCTCTTCATGATCCCAATAAATCCTCAGTATAGCTCTCCTCAGGATGTTTTTGTCAGGTGAGCTTATGGTAAGCCACAAGCTAGCTATGATTCCTGGCCCCTCTATCTCAGCCATAGTGAAGGTCTCACCAGCCTTCACTATGTAACTATCGGCGTGCCTCTTATTCACCTTATGGGTGCTTGAGATGTACTTCATCCTCCACTTCTTGAACCTGGGCAAGTCATAGAGCATACATTTCACCGAAGTACTCTTAGAAGCTGTTGGTTAGTTAAGTCTTCTTTTTAGAAACTCTGCTTAACCTTCTAGCTAGCCTATTACAGACGAGAAGGGCAAAGATAGCAGCTGCTACTCCGCCATCTATGTTAACCACAGCTACACCAAGTGGACATGATTGAAGCATGGATAGGAGAGCAGCTTGCCCTTTACCACCAGCACCATAGCCTACTGATGTAGGAACTCCTATTACGGGCACATCTATGAGAGTGGCAATGATCGATGGAAGAGCACCTTCCATCCCTGCTATGACTATAACGAGATCGACATCTTCCTTTTTCAATCTCCTTACAGCCTCAATAGCTCTATGGAGCCCAGCTATGCCTACATCGTAAAGTGTAATTACCTCACAACCATACTCCTCAAGTATAGTTCGCACCTCCTCCGCTACTTTGACATCAGCAGTGCCTCCAGTCACTAATCCCACTTTACATGGAATGTGCTTCCTCTCTGCATCTTTTCTTCTTACCACAACTATTCTCGCCACCTTATTTACCTTGACCTCATATCCATCCCTTTTCAGGCTTAGCAATTTGGCGATATGGCCCTCCTCTACCCTCGAAATCAATACTCTATCTACATGTTCTAAGACTCTTCTAACTGTTCTCAGAACTACTTCCTCACTTTTTCCTTCTCCATATATTATCTCGGGTACGTCTCTTCGTAGATGACGTCCTATGTCATACTTGACTATGTTCTCTATCTCCTCTATGCCCCAGAGCCTTATGATTCTTTCAGCTTCATCTATATCTATCTCCCCTCGACGAAGCCTCTCCAGAATTCTCCTTAGGTCCATATGGTCTCCGACCTGTGGATAAGTATTCGTGACAATTATATTTGAGTTTCGAGGATAAAGCTAGTAGCAGACCAGCCAATGGGTGTAAAGTCATGACGAGATGCCTTGTAGTAGACCCTCAGACATCAGGTATATCTGGAGACATGTTTCTCTCAGCTCTAGTTGACTTGGCCGATGATGTTAGCCATATAGTGGAGATAGCTAGAGTTCTGCCTAAGTACTTGAACGGTGTAGAAAGTATAGAGGTAACTGATCAAACTGTGACAAGGAGTGGAATAAAAGCTAGGAGAGTGGAAATACGTCTAAAGGAGAAGGTAAGCGAAAGAAGTCTTAATGAACTGCTTGCAGCATCTCTTAAATTAGCTGACTACATGGGTCTCAAAGAGAACCTCATCAACTTCATCACCAAGGTGTTCTCCACCCTAGAAGCAGCTGAGAGAAAGATACATGGGGATGAGAGAGAAGTACACTTACATGAACTCGGCTCCGCTGATACTGTGATTGACGTCGTAGGTAGCGCAATTATGCTGCAGGTTCTAAATCTGGACAGTACTATCAAGTATTCGACGCCTATAGCCGTAGGAGGAGGGCTTATGAGGTTCTCCCATGGCACAATATCAGCTCCATCCTATGCAACACTGGAGATACTACGCATGAAGAAGGCTCCTATGCTGGGAGGTCCTGTCAGCTACGAGCTAAGTACCCCTACTGGTGTTGCTATCTTGGTCAGCCTTGTCGATGAATTTGTTGAGTTTTTGCCTCCTATGAAGCCATATAGAGTAGGCTATGGAGGAGGGGCTAGAGACATCCCTGGCCATCCAAACGTATTGAGAATTGTGGAAGGTGAACTATTATCACATCTCACACAGGAGTACATCGTGGTCTTAGAGACCAACGTAGACGATGTGACAGGAGAGGCTATCGGATATGTGGTGGACAAGCTTATGAGGGAGGGAGCTCTTGATGTAAGCGTAATACCAGCTCTTGGCAAGAAGGGAAGGCCAGCATATATTGTGAAGGTCTTATGTCCTGTTATAAACTACGAGAGGCTATGTAAAGTGCTGTTAAGAGACCTAGGCACACTTGGCGTTAGGATATCAAGAACTTCACGCATAAGGTTCATCAAAAGAGAAGTCAGAACTATCGATCTAGAGGTGAATGGCATAGCTTATCCACTCAGAGTAAAGATCGTACGAGATGATGAAGGCAGAATAGTCAGAATTAAGCCAGAACACGATGACATAGTGAAGATAGCTAAAGAGACCAGTAAGCCACTACTAAGCCTATACTATCAAGTCTCAAAGAAACTATTGGAAGAGTGGGGTCATGAACTCTACTGACATCAGTACTGGAGAAGTCATTGGGACACAATCATAAAGAAGCTTAGGAAAGGATGTTGTAATAACGTGAGCTCATCACTAGGGATGGTAGATCTGCCCCAGAGGGTCATGAAGTGGTCTCTATCCAATGCTTTACTGACCTTCCACTACCTAAGGCTTCATCTTCACACAGACCTAAACATGTAGTTAGTTTTATCAAGCACTTTCAGAGTATTCAGGCATGAGGATGAAGCTCCGATGACCATACTCTCCCTTTGTGGAGTTGATGACCGAAGGTGGGGTTTGTGAGGAGCTGACCTTGATGAACCCTGTCGCCCCGTTAACCGCAACCTGCATCATAGTCATCAGCTATAGCTTCCTCAGCAGGCTGTGAGATACGGGGCGGGCATCAGCCTACCTGCCATATCTTCATCACTCAGCGTCGCCTGAGCTCCTCATCGCCATGCTCTCTATAACTCTTCAGGCTTAAATAATTTAACACATTGCTACACAGCCTCTAGAAGACCTAGCTCCTTCAGTATGCTCTTAAGCATCCTCTCTTCTTCCTTAGTGAGGGGCGTTAGAGGATACCTAACAGGCCCTGCTGGCCTGCCTAGAATGTTCATAGCACCCTTTATCACTCTTATGAAGGGGCCATGCTCGGCTATGAAATCCATCAATGGTGAGATCTTTCTATGGATCTCCATGACCTTCTCATAATCACCTCTCATGGCAGCCTTGTGCATCTCGATGGGGAACTGAGGAGCGAAGTTGACTATGCTAGAGTATGTACCTGGTGAGCCGAGTAGGTAGAAGAAAGGTGCCAATGACTCTCCCGTACCACACAAGACTGCTACCTCATCGCCTACTAGCCTCATAACTTTGCTGACCATTCTTAGATCCTCAGTGCAGTCCTTTATGCCAACTACGTTCTCCACTTCATCGACTATGTTCTTTATTACATCAGGTGATAGCTTTACGTGTACTACTTCAGGGTTGTTGTATATTATTATGCCTATGTCGATGGCTTTTCCTATCTCTCGATAGTGAGCTACAACATCGGCCAAGTAATAGTAAGGCGGTAATATTTGAACTCCATCAGCCCCTACATCCTCAGCGTACTTGCTAAGCTCCACGACGATCTTCGTTCCTGTATGAGACGTTCCAGCATATACAGGGATTTTACCATTGACCTCATCCACAGCTATCTTTATGATCTTCTTCTGCTCCTCAAGACTCAGTGCATAGCACTCTCCACAGCTTCCATTCACGACTATCACATCAACCCCACTCTCAACTAGGAAGCTGATGTTCTCCCTAAGCCCTTCTTCATCAATTTCCTTCTCCTTAGTAAAGGGAGTTATCGATAAGGCTATAACACCTTTCAGACGCTCATCTCTTCTTGGCATCGTATCAGTTCCTCACTATTAACTGCGATTGACATAGAATTTAGTGATTTCGATGAGCTAAGCGTATATAGTAGCCTAAGAACTTTCAGTTAAGGCAAGCTCTTGGATGATGACCTAGGGGCGATTGATTAAGGGGATGATGCGCAGTAGTCCCACTGACTTCTCAGAGACCTTTTAATTGAGCAGTTAAGGATAATAAGCTCATGTTGCATAATCACCTATGGGCTATGAAGAGATAGGCCCCCTCACTGACATATGATGAACGCTGGCAGAACGGAGACCATTATTAATTAATAAGAGGGCAAAACAAAAATTACGGAAAATTACTCGGTATCTGCTTTTAATCTACTCTTCTACGGGTACTACTTCGGCCTCAGCGTGTCTTCGTCCTACTCGGGTTATCCTAACCTTTACGGTACTTCCCAGGGAGGCTCCCGGAACGAATACTACAAGCCCTCTTATCCTGGCTATACCGTCTCCTCTCTTTGATATCTCTACGATTTTGACAACATAGGTTTCTCCAAGTCTAGGCTTCCAGCCTCTAGTCGCTCCTATTCTTCTTCCAGGTCTGCTTCTCCTTCTCTCCACATTCCCATCTTCTATGTTGTGTTACTCACTACTCCGCTTAGGTATATATAAATTTTTCTAATTTGAGGAATAGTATTATCGTATACTTCAGAAAAAGCAGGGATGGTTAAGAATATTTTGCTCCATTCTCCATCATTAGAGCGAGGTGATAGTATGAGAAGGCACCTGTTGTTCATCATATTTGCGAGCATAGTGGCTGTGATTCTATCGCTTTCGATACTCTACATCAGCTACACTGGGGTCAAAGACCTGAAAGGGTTTATAAGGACTCTCAGACCTAAGTCTGTAGCAATAATCTACCTGTCTGGTGTCATAGCATATCGGGAAAGCTACACCCTGCCCGTAGTTGAGTTCATAACGCCTAAAACAGTTGACGAGCTACTTCAAGATGCTCTTCAAGAAAACGCTGGGGCCATAGTCATGGTCATAGATAGCCCAGGAGGCGATCCATCTGCATGCTATGAGATATATCACATAATACAAAGATTTAGAGAGGCTCATGAGATACCCATAGTAGCATACATCCCATCGATGGCCTGCTCAGGAGGCTACTACATATCTCTAGCTGCTGATAGGATAGTAGCTAATCCCAACGCTCTAGTGGGGTCTGTAGGAGCTGTTAGTATGGTTTTCTCCTATCACGAGCTCCTTGATAAAATAGGCATAGAAGTGGAAATTATAAAATCTGGAAGATACAAGGACTTAGGAAGTCCCGCCAAGGAGTTAAGTAGGGAGGACTTGAAGGTCATGAAGCGTCTTGTCAGCGGTATATACGAACACTTCAAGCAGGTACTATTGATGAGCAGAGGCGATAAAATAAAGAAGGAGAACATGACAGATATCCTAAACGCTATGGTGTATCTAGGAGATGAAGCTCTTGAAGTAGGGCTGGTGGATGAAATAGGCACACTTGAAAGAGCAAAGGTTGTTGCTCAGGAATTAGCTGGCTTGCCTGAATCGGCTCCCGTAGTGGAGTTGAAGCCCAGGGCAAGGCCTAGTTGGCCCTTTATAGCATCATGGCCCATATTGCTAGAGCGTCTACTAGGCACAACTATCCCATTGTCTCCCCTCAAAGCGTTTAAGCTACTCTATGCACCTTCATAAAAAGAGGTGCCTGATATGTCAAGAAATGCAAACAACAATAATGTGATTCCCAAGTTTCTATTCTACACTTACATGTTTTCATCATTGTTATCAGCTGGAATATCTTGGTCTAGCGCCATGTTAAGAAATGCTGAGAAACTCATCCTAGACATGATTTCAAGCGCTTCTCACATATTTTCAACACTTATTCTCGCGTACATACTGTACCTTGCTCTACATTATGTTAAAGAACATAAAATGAGCTTGTGGAGTATGGTTAGAAGAGCTAATTTAGCGGAGACTGCTAAGGTGAATACCAGAGTTGAAGAACACTTCACAGTGGCTATGAGCATGGTAGAAAGCAGAGTCCGGCATAGCCCCTCAAGGAGAGAACCCATGACCTTCTTCCTCCTCATAGTACTTCCCTTCATCATAGGATTCATGCTAGTTGAGATAGCTGGAAAACAGCTCCCAGAACTTGAACCAACAGCTCTACTTCAAAGAATGGAAGAGATAATGTTGCTATCAGCACTCCTTCTCCTAGGAGGGTTTCTGCTCCTCACAGCTGAGGTTGTAAGCGTGTATGTACTCCATATACTGAATCGAGATATGAATGAGATTGAAGAGGTAGAGGATGAACTCATCTCTATGCTCAAGCCTTTGTTTGATAAACTTAGCATCAGCACTCCGAGAAGGGACTACTCTATACCCAGGAGGAGTACACTGCTCTACATAATACTGACCATGCTCACACTAGGGCTCTTCAAGATATACTGGGTTTACGCAGTGATATTCAAGGATATAGTGAATCATGAGAATGAGGATTCGAAAATTTATAAGTGTTTAAGTAAAATAATGCATATTTCAACCAAAAATAGTCTCTATAACCGAAATGTACTAGGGTAAAATGTAGGATCACGATCTAGTGTAAGGATGTTACTCATTCTATCTATGAAGAGAGCGTTTATGGCATCTAGAACTCTTAGTCCATAAGGTATCCTGACCCTCAGTCTTATCTTTACCTTCCTATCGCCGTTGCCGAATATTAAGTCCAGCAGTTCAAGACAAGGGCTGGGTGCGGTTGAGGGCAATCTTCCATATTTCTCTATTAAATCTGTTATTGTCAGACCTACCTGGTCTTTATCATAGTCCTCAAGTGGCCTTACTGCATAGTACTCTAGCTCTATTTCCATCCATTCATCTTCCACTTTCAGTATTTTTACATCGCATATATCGCCTACTAGCTCAAGTTTTCCTTTGAAATATTCCTCTATGAATCTCCTCAAGTATACCCCCTGTCACTAAGCTATATTTGGGAACTTAAAGCTAATCACATGGCTTTCTCAATATATCACTTATCCTTTACGCTATTCTAAAATGTGTTGACATTCAATTTATACTCTTTTTCTATACTTTCAAAAGTAAGCTCTTTACTGCATTAATTTTCAATAAGACTTTCCTCTCAAGAACTGACCTGCCTGGATATGGCCTATGGGTTGTGGAGAGCACAAGGCCCCTTGGTATCCTTTTCATCAACTCTCCCACTACCAGCACAAAATCCTCAACCTCGACTGTATCATCATATAGAAGCTCTATCAAAAGCCCTGTGAAGAAGGCGTTTTCCTTGAGAATAGCCTTTGCCTCCTCCACTCTTTTAAGCCATACCTTCACCGAATGCTGAGTACTCTTCCTCACGAGGTCTAAGGGATGAAATGCCTTGTAGTAATCTTTTAGCCTTTCAGCAAGGCCTGAGCTCACTATGTCTCCATCACAATGTAGTATCGGAGCCTTTCCCCCTCTTCTTATGATCATTGCCAGCTCCTTATGACGAGGAAGATATAACTCCTCTATGAATCTTCTTGGATAAAGATATCCACCGTAGTCACAGGCGTCATCAGCTATTCTAACAGCATCTACACTTTCTATCTCAGCAGCTGCTCTAACAACTTCTCTTATAACCCTGTAGACTCTCTCAAACATCCCTCTGGCCTTTGTGTAATCAAGTATGACAAGTTTAGCATAGTCAAATTCATGGTATATTTGGCCTAATCTTCTACCTGCTTCACCTCTAGGAGGCATGCATAGGCTTTCACAAGTCTCTGTAGGGCCAAGCACTTTACACATGATGAATCTGCCTTTAGCCGAGTATTCTTTTGCCAGGCGACTTATCCTTCTAGAGATCCTTTCAGCTACCTCATGAGGTTCAGGCCAGGGGAAGGAGTCAAGCTCTAAGCTCTCAATCCATCTCTTTAAGCTCATCTCTCCACGGGCAAAAGGTCCTCCATTCTCAAAATCTCTCAGTTCTCTTATCCTGGCTGATATTGCAACTACATCACCCAAGGAGCTCTCTATGTCTGGATCTCCTGCCTCTATATGAATAGGAACTCTAGGAACCTCATCATTATCTATGGCCCTAAGAACCAGCTCCCTGCTCCTCATGGCCTTCTCCCATATTCTCCTCTATGGCTTTTCTCACCTTCTCCAAGAGCTCTTTTGACACTTTAGCCTTCCGCTTTACCCTCCTCTCATATCCTACCAGCCATCTGAAGTGTGGATCACTTCTTATAACTGGATGATGTGGATCAACCATTATGACTTCGAAGTACTTGTAGTATCCATCATCACCAACCCAGTAGCTTCCTAGCACTTCAAGATTGGGATACTTTCTTGCTGCTCTCTCCTCGGCTATAAGCTGTAAGCTCTTTTTTGGAGTATGGCCGTACACTCCCATCCTCTTGGGCCTTCTTCCGCTTCTTGGCCTGGGCTTATTAAGCCCTCCCTTCCTCACTCTCACTCTCACAACTATGATCCCCTGCTTGGCCTTGTATCCAAGAGCTCTTGCTCTATCTAGCCTTGTGGGCTTTGGGATCCTTACTATGGATGGCTGTCTACGCCACTCCATCATCCTCTGCCTTAGTAAAGGTCCTAGTGGCTCATCGAAAGGTCTTTTCCATATCTTCCTCAGCCATGCATACATGGAATGTATTGTCTTGGCCATTTCCTGCACCAGCACTTAATGGTTCTTACTCCAATTAATAAACCTACCCTTCAAGAAGGGAGATTATTTTATGGGCTAATTCCAAGCTTACTCTTCTTTGAGCCTCTATAGTCTGTGCGCCAATATGGGGTGTTACCACTACATTAGGTAGTCTTACCAGCTCCCACTCCCAAGACTCCTTAGGAGGCTCATGTTCTAGAACGTCTAGAGCTGCACCAGATATCCATCCCTCCCTCAGAGCTCTTAGCAGAGCCTTCGTATCAACAACAGCTCCTCTTGAGGTGTTTATGAGCACAGCTGTAGGCTTCATTATTCTAAGCTCCCTCTCACCTATCATGTGGTAGGTCTCCTTAGTGAGGGGTACATGCAGGCTCACAATGTCTGACCGCTCAAGCAGATAATCTATGCTCTTGGCTGGCTCAATGCCCAACCTCTTAGCTGTCTCTAGAAGTCTGTGCCGCCTATAGCCTATAACATGCATCCCAAATGCTTTAGCCCTTTTTGCCACTTCACTTCCTATTCTACCCAGCCCTATGATGCCCATGGTTTTACCGTATAGTTCAAACCCACTTAGCTTACGTTTAAGCCATACTCCCTCTTTCATTCCTCTAACGGCATCATATATTCTCCTATAGAGACACAGCAGAAGACCGAACACTAATTCAGCCACAGCTATGCTCGTGGCCTCAGGCGTATTAATGACCTCTACGCCCTTCCTCCTAGCATAGTCCACATCTATGTTATCGAGCCCTACACCAGCTCTACATATAAGCCTTAATCTCCTTCCTGCATCTATCACCTCCTTATCAACTTTCGTTCTACCCCTAACTATCAGAACTTCGAATTTCCCTATCATCTCAAGCAGCTCATCTCTGGCTATATCGGTCGCCACTACTACTTCATATCCCTTCTCTCTAAGGACTCTCAGTCCCTCTTCATGTATAGGCTCAACTACTAGCACTTTATACTTCACGGACCTCTCACCGCTTAATCTATAACAAACACTACGTTTTTAACATTCCAACATAGGGCTCAGAAAGCCCGCTTTCGTTCATCACATATCAGTAGATGCGGACTTCCTCATTGCCTCTCGATTCTCTTCTCTAAGCCTCCTTATTAACATAATCACACATATATTAAGGCCTTTGATGTAGGTAGTAGAGGGATCGTGATGGGTGTCAGCTCTGTAAGGCTCGTGCCTGCACCAGCGGATGGAATTCTCCCCGATGGCTTCTTCGTCACCAGTAACAGGAGAACATGGATTAAACTAAAGGGAGAAGAGATCGAGGTTAAGGACATTAGAATGGACTGTTGCATAGTCGTAGATGAAGACAAAAAGTTGGCTATCTGTATGGAGCCAAGAAAAGTTAAGAAAGGTATGTTGGTTGTTGTAGGCAAGGAAGGTGTAAGAGAAGAGGGTCTCTTCAGGTTCATGAAGGAGCAAATATCACCTGAGAGGCCTGCCTATGTAGCCATAGAGGAGATAGCTAGGAAAATGCTTGAGATAAAGAGGAAAGGTGGTAGAATATTTGTAGTAGCTGGCCCCGCAGTCATACACGCAGGCGGTAGAGAAGCTCTGGCTGATATAGTCAGAATGGGGCTTGTTGATGTACTAATAGCAGGGAATGGCTTTGCAGTACATGACATAGAAGCATCCCTCTATGGCACTTCACTAGGCCTTTCCTTGGCCACTAGCAGGTATGTGGAGCATTCACACCATATGTGGGCAATAAATAAGGTCAGAGCTTACGGCTCGATAGCAAGAGCCGTCAAGGAAGGACTCATCAAAGATGGCATAATGTATGAGTGTATTAGAAAAGGAGTAAAGTTCATACTTGTGGGCTCTATAAGAGATGATGGCCCACTGCCAGACACCATAATGGACATGCTCCTAGCTCAAGACCTCATCAGGGAGGAGATCAAGAAAGGAGTCGATCTTGTGCTAGTGTTGGCAACCATGCTCTTGGCCATAGGAGTATGCAACATGCTACCATACAATGTTCGGGTTGTGGTAGTGGATATAAACCCTATGGTCATAGCTAAGGTGCATGATCGAGGCTCAGAACAGGTGATTGGTGTAGTGACAGATGTAGGCCTCTTCCTTAGATGTCTTCAAGAAGCACTAAAAGCTCTGATGAGTGGCTCACGTCAACCGAAAGGGGCTCATCACCTATCAGGCTCGCCCTCGTAGCTCATCGCCAGTTAGTATTCTTAATCATAATTCACTAATAAACTTTAAGCCTATTTCTCACCTGATTCGTACTAGGTACTCCTCTTCAAGCCTTCTAATAAGGCCCATGAGCTTAGCTTTCTGGTCTCTTGAAATCCTCCTCTTAACTTGTCTTGCCTTGGGGCACAATTGATCAACTGTGACGATATTATTCATGAGGACTAGTGGATAGAAGCGGCATCCTTCTGGCCTTTGTTGATAGATAACGCATCTATTGTTGCTTCTGTCGAGAAATACACATTTACCATGTACATTTCTCACGCGAGGTATGCCATCCTTCATGATGACGAAAGAGGAGGTCTTGAATCCAAGCTTTCTTATCCTTGCTATATCCTCAAGTGTCAAGGGCATCTCAGTGTTGACACAACATATACCACAGTAGACATCTCCCATCTTACAATCGACTTTAATGCCTCTCATCAAGCCCTCTCCGATTTAAATATGCACACTATCTTAATATGTGGTGACATAATGCCGGTGTCATCACTATACATGGAGGCATTTGCTTACGCCACTGAGAATCTACGTAAGGTAAGAAGAGCCATCATGAATATTCTGCCTCCTGAGGCTACAGCAAGAGCGAATATAAGATTAGAGAAAGTCGAAGGACACTATGGTGACACCATAACCATAGTACGTCTTATCTTGAGTGATAAGGCTCTTGTAGAGTCTACAGTAAGGTGGATAGCAGAAAGGTTGAGTAAGGAGGATAAAGAGTTCCTCAAGAATACCATAGCCCTGAGGATAGATGAAAGTGGTAATCTATACCTGAGATTCTCCAAGCAGGATGCGTATAAAGGAAGTTTACACCTAAAAGATAGAGGGGATGTAATAAAGGTGAAGATAGCATTTACCAATGATGTAATTGAAGAGTGCAGAAGGCTAGGGCTGATAAGATGAGAAGATTTGCCGACTTAGGGGTATACGTCGAAGGCTTCTTGGACGATATAGAGGAAGTCAAGAGACTCATTGACATGATGCGGAAACTTGGATTTGACTGCATAGCACTATCAGTAACTAATCCCAAGTTTCTCCATGACCTTGATCGAATTTCAAAAAGGCTTGATAGTGGTGAAGTGAACGTAGTGACAAGACTTACCATAGTTGAGAGTGATCCTGAAAGGGTCAAAGCCCTCCTCAGAAAGTACCGAGGACATGTTGATGTAATAGGAGTAAAGTGCCTAAGTAATGCTGTAGCGAGATTAGCTGCCAGGGATGGCAGAGTCGACTTGGTATCATTCAACCTGGTGAAAGAGCCTACATTTGACGAAGTAGAAGCTAATCTCATCAAGGAACAGGGAAATGCCTTCCTTGAACTGCCTATATGGGAGTTGTTTGAGCAGATAGGAAAAGAGCATATGCTCTCAGGTCTTGTGCTTGAATGGATTCAACTGGCAAGGGAGTATGAGGTTCCCATAGTGACCACAAGCTCTTCCAGATCCTTGTACGATGTGCGTGCTCCACGGGAATTAGCTTCTTTAGCCATGTTCTTCGGCCTTAGTAGTGAAGAAGCGCTGGATTCTATCTCGAAGAACCCTCTCAGCATCGTTGAAAGAAGCAGAGTTAAGAGGTCGCCCAGCTTTGTTATGCCAGGTGTGCTGATAAGTGGTAGAGGTGAGCCTTATGAAGAGGATAAGGTGGAGGTACATGGTATTCGAGATTATAAGCCAAGAAGAACTTGATATTGACAAAAATGCCCTATCTGAAGCACTAGTAAGAAGCATCAAAGAGCTATGGGGTCTAAGAGGACTCATGGAGACTAGCGCCAGACTCGTCTACTATGATAAGATGATGAAGCGAGGACTCATCAGGTGTAAACACAGATACCTACACATCGTGAGGTCATCACTCGCATCTATAAGGGAACTAGATGGTGTGAAGGTCATAATTAGAGTTATAAAAGTTACGGGTACTCGGAAAAGAGCTCTTGAACTACTCAGGAGCTACTCAGAAGTTGCCTGATATAGTTCAGGAACGGGGGGCTCATCATTCAGTGACTCAGCCCCCCATAGTCTCAGCATGCTTCCCTTCTCAGCCATAGTGATACTCTCTAGCTGAGCATAAATAAGTCTTT